>Ga0307986_10000508_pt1 | contig 29089 bp, 28 predicted proteins | sample EllFjometageno82_FD_203170 | JGI IMG/M metagenome (GOLD analysis project Ga0307986, IMG submission 203170) | Marine microbial communities from Ellis Fjord, Antarctic Ocean - #82 | ecosystem: Environmental > Aquatic > Marine > Unclassified | place: Southern Ocean | collected 2014-10-09 | reverse complement strand
TCACTTCTTAGGCAGCAGAAAATTAGTAACAACCACAGCGAACACTCATGAGTAATACCACAGAGTCCACCGATACCACCCATTTCGGCTACGAAGAAGTGCCCATAGCCGAGAAAGAGCAGCGCGTAGGCGAGGTATTTCGTTCGGTTGCGAAACAGTACGACATAATGAACGATGTCATGTCGCTAGGCTCTCACAGGCTCATCAAACGCTTCACGATCGAACTAAGCGCTCTGCGCAAAGGCCATAAAGTTTTGGACCTCGCCGGAGGAACTGGCGATTTCAGCATTCGTTTCTCTAAGATAGTCGGAGAGAGCGGTCAGGTCGTCCTCGCCGATATTAACGAGGCGATGCTACAAGTTGGCCGAGACAGAATCATCGACAAGGGGCTAGCCTCCAATGTCGACATCGCGCAAGTTAACGCTGAGCATCTGCCCTTCGCGGACAATACATTCGACTGTATCTGTATCGCCTATGGTCTGCGCAATGTCACGAACAAGGAAGCTGCTCTAGCATCAATGGAGCGAGTGCTTAAACCAGGCGGCCGCGTGCTAGTCCTTGAGTTTTCCAAACCTACCAATGATCTAGTAGGCAAAGCCTATGATGTCTATTCGAAATTGTGGCCTATCGCTGGCAAGGCAATCACCGGAGATGCCGAGAGCTACCGCTACCTAGTCGAATCGATTCGCATGCACCCAGATCAAGAGTCGCTCTTGCAGATGATGCAAGACGCAGGTCTTACCAACTGTAAGTACCATAATGTGATGGGTGGTGTTTGCGCGATCCATATTGGCTTCAAGTCAATCTAGGCCCACGCCCTACTTGCTAGCGCTTAGTCAAAAAACGAAACCACTGGAGCGCAATTGAATCAGTTTTTTGGAAGCCTCGCCCTACTGCCAGTCGAGAAAATACTGAACGCGATTGCCGGTAGTGACGCCCATGTCGTAAAAAAGCTCTCGGCATTCGATTCGAAATGTATCGAGGTTGTAAGCCTCAGCCCAGACTTTTCTCTCAGCATCCGCTTCGAAGATGGCACAATCAAACTCAGCGCCATCGATAGCCAAACCTTAGGCATACAGCCCGACGCAACAATTTCGGGCAAAGCAGAAAGCTTGCTAAGCCTGTTAGCCACGAAATCTGACCACAGAGCAATGGCCGATGCCGCCATAGACATTTCTGGCGATGCCACACTCGTTCAGGATTTGCAGATGACGATCGAGTCGTTGGATATCGACTGGCAAGACTACCTAGCCCCAATTCTCGGCGATGTACTCAGTAATGAGCTGGGCGACATCCAGAGCAGTGCGCGAGACTGGAGCAAGTCCGCGAGCACTAGCATGCACCGAGGTGTTCGAGACTATCTAACCGAGGAAGCGCGCCTCGTACCTAGCGAGCTAGAGGTCGATAGCTTCTCCAATCGACTAGACCAACTGCGCCTAAGCACTGACCGGGTTGCCGCTAAAACAGAATTGCTCAAGCGTCGCTACTCCTTGCTCGAAGAGTCTAAATAACTTACTAAAAACAATCGCTTAACAACTATTTCCCGCTTGTTAGAGCTGCTCCGCAGTGGTATCTTTGCAAGCCCTCAGATCAAGCAGAGCATTGTCATCACCCGTGTCATACCTTCCCCGACTTAACAGAGTGTTCAATGTCATCGCGAAATACCGTCTCGATGCGTTCATGCATGGTCAGCCGGGCGCTCGCGGGCTAAGCCTGCTTCTGCTGCCCTATCGACTCGCCTGGATGTTTAGCTCGCATGCCACGACGCATAAGAACGTACGACTTCGTAAAGCGATGGAAGAGCTCGGGCCTATCTACATCAAGTTCGGCCAACTGCTTTCTACGCGCAGGGATTTCCTAGACACTGAGCTTGCCGACGAACTGCAATCCCTTCAAGACAATGTGCCACCCTTTTCATCTCCTTCGATTCACCAGCTTATCGAAGAATTGCTGGGAGTTACGGCCGAGTCAGTTTTCAGCAACCTCGATAGCGAGCCTTTCGCTAGCGCATCTATAGCGCAGGTTTACAGTGCGACTCTCAACACTGGCGAAGAGGTTGTGATCAAGGTCATCCGCCCGGGCATCGAAGAGGTTGTAAGTGCCGACATTAGGCTGCTGAAATGGATCGCCAGCCTCATTGAGACGCGCACAGATTTAGGCAAAAGGCTGCATCCGGTAGAAATAGTAAACGACTACGAACAGATCATTCATGGTGAGCTCGATCTGCTTTCCGAAGCCGCCAATACCTCACAATTAAAACGTAACTTCGAAAACTCGCCAGTCCTCTATGTCCCGAAAGTTCATTGGGATTACTGCAGCAAGCGACTCATGGTGATGGAACGCATACATGGCATCCCAGTCGCGGACATAGATGCTCTCAATGCACAAAATACCGACCTGAAGAAACTTGCCGAGACCGGCGTCGACATCTTCTTCACTCAAGTGTTCGATCACAACTTTTTCCACGCGGACATGCATCCGGGCAATATCTTCGTTTCTCACGAAACGCCATCGAGCCCAAAATACATAGCCATCGATTGCGCGATAATCGGCAGCCTGAGTAAGGACGACCAGGAATATTTAGCGAAGAACTTACTCGCTATCTTCAAGCGCGAATACAAGAAAGTCGCCGAACTTCATGTTGCCTGCGGCTGGGTGCCAAGAGACACCAAAATACATGAATTCGAATCGGCTATTCGAAGTGTCTGCGAACCGATCTTTGAAAAACCCTTGAAAGAAATTTCATTCGCCAATCTATTGGTGCAGCTTTTCAGAACCGCCAGCCGTTTCAATATGGAGGTTCAGCCTTCACTAGTTCTGCTGCAAAAGACCTTACTCAATGTTGAGGGCCTAGGCAGGCAACTCTATCCCGATCTAGATCTTTGGAAGACCGCCCTTCCCTATCTCGAAAATTGGAGCAAGAAACGGCTCAATCCATTTACACTGCTAGGCAAAATTCAGGAGAATATTCCGAACTGGATTGACCAGCTACCACAACTTCCGCAGCTCTTTATCGACGCAGCTACTGAGAGCAAGCAGTTAGGCGAGATCAACGAGTCGCTGCAGACACAGCAGAAGCAGCACCTCGAGGACAGTCGGCGCCAAGATCGAAAGTTTCGGTTACTAGGTACCGCCCTCTTGGCTGCCGCCGCTTTAAGCCTAATTCCTGGTCTCACTGAGACTATGACAAACCTGCCTCTAGCCACGGTATCTCTAGCTTTGGCGGGTGTTTACCTTTTGTGTTTTAGACGGTGAGGCTGCATACTTAAGCCATGCTTTCCTATCTCGATCAAATTCAATGGAATGAACAGGGCCTAGTACCCGTAATCACTCAGGACGCAGGCTCTGGGCGAGTTCTCACGCAGGCATGGGTTAATCGAGAGGCACTGAGTACTACGGTTTCAGAGGAGCGCGCGGTATATTGGTCGCGCTCCCGTGCCAAAATCTGGAGAAAGGGCGAAGAATCCGGCATGGTGCAGAAGCTTGTGGAAATTCTGCTCGATTGCGACAATGACTCACTCTGCTACCGAGTGGAACAAGTAGGCGGAATCGCCTGCCATACTGGACGGGAAAGTTGCTTCTACAAGAAGCTATCTAACGAGAACTGGGAATCGGTTGATCCAGTATTGGTTGAGCCAGACCAACTATACAAGAACAGCTAGCCATGAGTGACGTACTGACAGAATTAACTGCAATCTTGGAACAGCGTAAGAAGTCTTCGGGCAGTGATTCCTATGTTGCCAGCTTGCACGAAAAGGGTCTTAATAAGATCTTAGAAAAGGTCGGCGAAGAAGCAACCGAAACGATTTTGGCTGCCAAAGATTGCAGCGAACAGATAGAGAAGAGTCAACAGGCAGTTATCAATGAGACTGCAGATTTATGGTTTCACACGATGGTTATGCTGAGCCATCTTAATCTGACACCACAACAGGTGTTGGATGAACTAGAAAAACGCTTTAACATGTCCGGCCTTGCAGAAAAGGCGTCTCGACAAAACTAATTACCGATACGCATAACGTTGCGCATCAGATTTGGAGGTTTATCATGGGTGGAATTGGAATTTGGCAATTACTGATTATTCTATTAATCGTAGTTATGCTGTTTGGCACGAAGAGACTAAAGAATTTGGGGTCGGACCTTGGCGGTGCCTTGAAGGGCTTTAAGACAGCCATCAAGGAAGACGAAGAAGAGCAGACCGATGAGCCCGATGACGGCGTCACTGGCGAGACCATAGACTCCACTGCCGAGAAAGTTGAAACCAAGTAAGTAGTCTCTCTGCACTGTTTCCCGATGCTATGCGCATCACACCTCTACTCACAGGCTAGCCCTGTGACTCCGGTTACGCACTATGTTTAACATCGGCTCATTCGAAGTTCTGCTGATATTTATCATTGCACTGCTTGTGCTTGGCCCAGAGCGGCTGCCTGGCGCCGTGCGCACTACCGGATTATGGATCGGCAGGTTTCGTCGCAGCTTCTATAAAGTGAAGAACGAAATCGAAAGAGAATTGAACGCCGATGAGATTCGCCGGCAACTCCATAATGAAACTGTTATGTCTGAGATCGAAGACGCCAAATCAAACATCGAAGGCATCGCAAAAGACACCGAAAAGTCAGTAAATAACATCGTAAATTCAGCGAACTTCGATCCGGGCGCCTCTCAAGCTTCAGCAGATGCCGCCAAGAAAAATAGTGATGACGAGAGCGCCGCCGTAAAGTCGCCAGCCAAGAATGACAAGTCGCTTACTGGCGAATTAAAAGAAATGAGCAATCAGGTGAAAGAAGTAACCAAGCAAATCTATAGTGGCGGCAAGAACCCTAAGCTAGCCAACACTGACAGCTCCACTGATACTACCGATACAAAGAAAGAAAATGGCAACAGCTGAAGAACAGAAAGAGCTAACACTCATCGATCATCTGGTTGAGTTGAGAGATCGAATTCTTAAAAGTGTTATAGCGATAATACTTTTCTTCCTGTGTCTGTTTTACTTCTCTAACGACATATACACCTACGTTGTCGATCCGTTGATCCGGGCCTTGCCAGAAGGGTCTACGATGATAGCAATCGACCCCACATCGCCATTTTTCGCCCCTTTCAAGCTCACGTTCTATGTTTCGTTTCTCCTAGCGGCGCCCTACGTGCTCTATCAACTCTGGTCCTTTATAGCTCCGGGTCTGTATAAGAATGAGAAAAGCGTCGCGATACCACTTTTCATATCCAGCGTTCTGCTCTTCTATGGGGGCATTGCTTTCGCTCGTTACGTGCTCTTCCCCTTCGCGTTCGCCTTCTTTATATCGGTAGCTCCTGAAGGCATCTCGGTAATGCCTGACATCAATAGCGTCCTCAGCTTCGCGCTCACCATATTCTTAGCGTTCGGCATCGCCTTCGAAGTTCCAATAGCTGTATTCATACTGATTTGGACAGGCATTGCCGAACCCGATTCCTTGTCAGAGAAGCGTCCTTATGTGATCGTCGGTTGCTTCATCGTAGGCATGTTACTGACACCGTCCGACCCGTTCACGCAGTCGATGTTAGCAATACCGATGTGGCTGTTGTTTGAGGTAGGGATAATTGCAGGGCGCATGGTGAAGAAACGCCAACCTAAAGATGAAGCTGAAGTCTGAGACTAAATTCAGACTTTTAGAATGAATGTGACCGGCCCATCGTTCTCTAGGCTAACTTGCATGTCTGCTCCGAACCTTCCAGATTGTACAAATTCATGCTGCTCACGCGCGGCTTGCTCCAGCCCATCGTAGATTACTTCGGCCTCGCCTGGCGGCTTGGCGGATGAGAACCCAGGGCGAAGCCCCTTCTGTGTCTCGGCAGCGAGAGTAAATTGCGATACAAGCAGTAGGTCGCCGCCTATATCCTTTAGATCGAGATTCATCTTCCCCTCTAAGTCGGCGAAAATTCTGTAGGCGAGGATCTTGTCGAGTAACTTCTGTGCAAGCTTGTCGTCGTCTTCTTTCTCAATACCAATCAACGCAAGCAGGCCCGTACCAATGTCGGCGTGCAGCGTGCTATCGATATGAACTTGCGCCCAATTGACGCGTTGAATAAGTGCAATCACCTGACCCCCTATCTCGCCGTCCAGAACATCTGGGCTAAGCTACCTCTAAACAACTCTATGACAACTTAAGCTTCGAGCTTCGTTGCGATGTCTTTAGTTGCACGTATCAAGGCATCCACCGTTCCAGGTTCTGACGCGGAGTGGCCTGATTCACGAACTATATGAAGCTCCGCCGTAGGCCACAGCTTATGCAATGTTAGTGCGTTCTCAAGAGGGCAGACCATATCATAGCGGCCGTGGACGATTCGACCGGGGATATCACGGATAAGATGCATATTGTCCAAGATGTGATTCTCGTCAATAAAGCCCTTGTTCATGAAATAGTGAATTTCCAATCGAGCGAGAGCGAGCGCATTGTGCGGTTTTGTAAAGCTTGCTAGCGCCTCTGGGCTTGGTCGCAATTTAGAGCAACTGCCTTCCCATGCCGACCAGTGTTTCGCTGCCCCCATCCGTGCAAGCTCATCATCGCCAGTTAGCCTTTCATAATAGGCCTTCATTAGATCGCCGCGTTCCGCTTCAGGGATATGGCTAACAAACTCCTCCCAACAATCTGGGAACACTCGCCTTGCACCATCCTTATATAACCAATCGAAATCGCACTGCCTACAAAGGAAAATGCCGCGCAGGATAAGCGCGAGCACCCTAGCTGGGAACGCCTGCGCATAGAGAAGGCTTAGAGTAGAACCCCATGAGCCGCCGAATAACACCCATTTATCTACGTCGAGGGACTCGCGTATGACCTCGATGTCCGCGATTAAATCTTGGGTCGTATTGTTTTCAAGCTCGCCGTGGGGAGTCGAACGGCCGCAGCCGCGCTGGTCGAAGGTAATAATGCGATAGACAGCGGGATCGTAGAAACGACGCGAACTCGCATCACAAGCTCCACCGGGGCCACCATGCACGAACAGGATAGGTATGCCGTCGACATTGCCTGCCTCGTCGACATACAGTTCGTGATTACCTGCGACTTTTAGCTGCTGGCGTTTATAGGGCTTGAGTTCGGGATAGAGGATCTGCATAGGACAGGCCTAATTCTAGCTAAAGGGGCATGCACGCTCTTCTACAAGAGCGCATTCAGCTATGTTAGGCCAGTAAGCTGCGAGACGCTAGCGCGCTGCAGCTCCACGTCCATGACGCTTACGTTCATTCTCGGTAAGCAATTTCTTGCGCAGACGAATGTTTTCAGGAGTTACCTCAACTAATTCGTCGTCGGCAATGAATTCCATAGCCTGTTCGAGCGTATGTGTAGTTGGAGGCGTTAGGACGATATTCTCATCGGTTCCTGAGGCGCGTACGTTGGTCAGCTGCTTGCCCTTAATTGGATTAACAGCCAAGTCGTTCTCGCGACTGTGCAAGCCGATGATCATGCCTTCGTAAGTCTCTACGTTTGGCCCTACGAATAACTTGCCACGGTCCTGCAGATTAAAGAGCGAGAAACCAAGAACCTTGCCCTTAACCATGGAGACTAGGACGCCCCTGCTACGCACAGCCAGATCCATATCTTTGTAGTCGCCGTAGTGATCGAAAACGTGAGTCATCAAGCCCGAGCCCGATGTCATGCTTAAGAACATAGAACGGAAGCCAATCAATCCACGCGTAGGGATCAAGAACTGCAAGCGTACTCGGCCCTTGCCGTCTGGCAGCATATCTTGCAAGTCTGCGCGACGCTGACCTAACTCTTCCATGACCGAGCCCTGATGCTGATCATCGCAATCCACGACTAATGATTCAACAGGCTCTTTCAATACGCCGTCTTCTTCATGAAGAATAACTTCCGGTCGTGAAACCGCGAGCTCAAAGCCTTCGCGACGCATGCTCTCGATCAACACCGAAAGATGCAATTCTCCGCGACCTGAGACTTTGTATTTGTCCGGCGTCTCGCCCTGTTCAACGCGCAACGCGACGTTGTAGAGCAGCTCTCTCTCGAGCCGATCCCTGATTTGTCGAGTAGTAATGTACTTGCCTTCACGTCCGGCAAACGGTGAGTCATTCACCTGAAACGTCATACTAATCGTTGGCTCATCCACCGAAAGAGGCGTCATCGCTTCTGGATGATCTGGGTCACAAAGCGTGTCAGAAATATTTAGCTTATCAACACCGGAGATACAAACGATCTCTCCAGCCTGAGCTTCATCTACGTCGATTCGTTCGAGACCTAGGTGACTTTTAACTTGCAGGATCTTGCCTTTGCGGGTTTTCCCTTCGTGATCGACAATGACTACCTGTTGATTACGAAATACCTTTCCGCGAGTAACGCGGCCTACGCCGATAACACCAACGTAGCTATTGTAGTCCAGTGCACTAATCTGCATCTGAAATGGTCCATCGATGACAACATCCGGCGGCGGGACTTTATCGACCACTGTCTCAAACAATGGCTCCATGTTGTCCGTCATCTGATCCATCTCATGGCCGGCGAAGCCCTCTAGCGCTGAGGCGTAGATTATTGGAAAGTCTAACTGCTCGTCAGTCGCGCCTAGCTTATCGAATAGGTCGAACACTTCGTTGACCACCCAATCGGGTCGTGCGCCATGGCGATCGATTTTGTTTATCACTACGATAGGATTGAGGCCTTGTGCGAATGCCTTCTGGGTCACGAAACGAGTCTGCGGCATTGGGCCGTCGACGGCGTCCACGAGTAGCAGCACACTGTCGACCATCGATAGCACGCGCTCAACCTCACCACCAAAATCGGCGTGGCCCGGTGTATCCACAATATTAATGTGGTAACCGTTCCAGTTGATAGCCGTGTTCTTCGCTAGAATCGTGATACCACGCTCGCGCTCCTGATCGTTCGAATCCATCATTCGCTCGACGTTCTCGCCGCGTGACTCGATAGTTCCCGATTGATGAAGCAGCTTATCAACCAACGTAGTCTTACCATGGTCAACGTGCGCGATGATCGCAATATTTCGAATCTTCTCAATCACTGTAGTTCCGCCTAAATATTTAGCCTACAGCCCCCAGTGGAGAAGTAGGGTGTAGCTCTGATCTCGTCATAGTTCGCCTCTACAAATAGATAGATAGGCAATAAATAGTCGGAGAGCGGCTGCACAAAAGGCGGCGAGTATACACGAGACGGCGCCGAAAGATTAGTAATCTAGGGGATTTATTTGGCTTAAAGGCTGCGGATTCTAGTGCTTTTGCGGCTTAGCCAGCTCCAAAACGGCGACATTGGCAAAGCCCTCGTCCATTAAGTTGGCCGCATGGAGGCGACTCATCATGCCCTTGCCGCAATACAGAAGATAATTCTTATTCTTGTCTAGGTCTGCGAAGCCGCTACGTAGCTGATAGAACGGTATATTTAGCATCTCGCCGGGCTGGTTTTGAGCATCCAGTATCAATGGCTTTATCTCGGCCTCATCCGGATGACGAATATCGATAACCGTGCTGTCGCTATCGAGCGTCTCCACGATCTTGACCTCTGCGGCTTCGCTATCCAAATCGGCCACCAGGTCAGTGATGAGCTGGTGTTTGGCGCTGCCTAAGGCAGCCTCTAGAACAGCAAAATCGAATCGGGCCTCTTCGCGCTCTATGCGATGCGGTCTGGCGCGAGTTGTCGGCTTATTGGAGATGACCGCACAATATTCCGGTATGTCCTTGGAGAATTCTTCGGTGCCAATCTCTCTGGCAACATCGATGATCTGCTGCTTATCTGTTGTCGCTAGAGGCCGCAACACCAAACTATCAGTTACAGAATCGATAACTGCTAGGTTAGGCAGAGTCTGGCTAGATACCTGCGCAACGCTCTCGCCAGTCACAAGTGCCTCTATGTGCAGGTCCGCCGCAATCTGCTCAGCGGCGCGCAGCATCATGCGCTTTAGGATGACACCCATCTGCGAGTTATCCACCTTGTTCAGTATCTCCTCCACCACACCCTCGAAGGGAACCGAGATGAACTTCACCCGATGCGAGGAGTGATATTTCATCCACAAGAACAGCGCAACCTCTTTAACAGCAAGCTCATGCGCCCTGCCACCAAGATTGAAGAAGCAGTAATGGGTTTGTAGCCCGCGCTTAATACACAGATAGCTGGAAACAGAAGAATCAAAGCCACCCGAGATCAGCGACAGCACCGAATCCTGACAACCCAGGGGAAACCCACCCATGCCGACCCTGGAATCACGCACCATGAAAACAGAGTCATCACGTACTTCTATCAAGACGGTGACATCAGGATCCTTCAGCCGAACCCCCGCAGCCTCGGTCTGTGTGTTAAGCCCAGCGCCTACATGACGTTCAACATCGGTAGATTTAAAAGAGTGTTTGCCATTGCGCTTACAGCGAACGGCGAAGGTCTTACCCACTAATTTTTCACGGTAGTACGTTAGCGCCAAATCCAACATCGCATCCAAGTCTGTGCGAGGATATTTATCCACGTGCAGAAACTTCGCGATACCCGGCGTACAAGCCAGCCTTTCACTTATTTGGGCTATAGCCGCAGGGTCATCCGTCGAAGTTTGGACTTCTAGATTGTCCCACTCCCCTACAACAGTGACAGCAGGATCAAATTCGGAAACAACCGATCTGATATTCTTACGCAGCTGACGAATAAAGCGCCTGCGCACTGGGCGGGTCTTGATGGTGATTTCGGGAAAAAGCTTAACGAGGAATAACATCTTATTTCTATCTACTCAGTGGTCGACCCGATTCGAGACGACGTTTTATAGGTTTCTAGGCCAATTGATCAGGTAACTGTGGGCTGCGCCCATAGGCTGGTCGTGAAATTTCTGAATCATGCACCATCATTGCGCACTTTTTCCGATGCCGCACCATATTGGGGCTATTGCGTTTTTATTAGGCGCAGCTCTCCCAGTAAAAATAGGCCTTTGCAGCGATACCAGTAATGGCATACATTTTGCTTTTCCCCTAGCACACAAGGCAAGCCGCGGAAGTATAGTCGATTATGCATCGGATAACTTAAACACGCAGCCCCTTGCCAAAGTGACAGCAAAAGCTGATAGGCTCTCTCAACTTCGCCATGTCGGTATAAGGCAATAGCGCTATACTGCGGGTCACGAAAAAACGAGCACAAGTCATACATTATCAAGTAGTCGATACCGATTAGGAGAAAAGGATAGAAAATGAAATCTAAATTAGAATACATCTGGCTTGATGGCTATAAGCCAACTCAAACCCTGCGCAGCAAGACGCAAGTACGCGACAATTTTGACGGCACTCTTGAAGCATGCCCAGTATGGTCATTCGACGGCAGCTCTACGCAGCAAGCCGAAGGCAATGATTCCGACTGCTTACTTAAGCCAGTAGCGGTCTATCCCGATCCCGACCGCGCGAATGCTTATCTGGTAATGACTGAAGTGATGAATGCCGACGGCACGCCGCACCCATCAAATGGCCGCGCCACTATCGACGATGATGATTCTGACTTCTGGTTCGGTTTCGAACAGGAATATTTCCTATGGGATATAAAGACTAATCTTCCTCCTGGCTTCCCTTCAGGCGGCTACCCAGGCCCTCAAGGCCCCTATTACTGCTCCGTTGGCGCCCAGAATGCCTTCGGCCGCGAAGTGATCGAAGACCACATGGACCTGTGCCTTGAAGCCGGACTCAACTTCGAAGGCATCAATGCTGAAGTTGCTGCTGGTCAGTGGGAATTTCAAATTTTTGCAAAGGGCGCGAAAAAAGCTGGAGACCAAACCTGGATCGCAAGATACCTGCTAGAGCGCACAGCTGAGCGCTACGGCTTGGCGATCAACTATGAGCCCAAGCCACTAGGCAAAGAACTAGATTGGAATGGCTCCGGTATGCACGCTAACTTTTCGAACGGCCCTATGCGCGAAGACGGTGATGAGTCTATTTTCACCAAGATATGCGAAGCCTTTGGCAAGAATATCGATAGGCATATCAGCGTATATGGCGCTAACAACGAACATCGATTGACCGGCCTGCACGAGACTCAATCGATCGATGAGTTCAGCTACGGCGTTTCTGACCGCGGCGCGTCAATTCGCATTCCGATTACCACAGTTGAAGATGGCTGGAAGGGACGTCTAGAAGACAGACGTACTGCATCTAATGCTGACCCGTATAAGGTCGCAGCAGCCATTATCAAGACCACAAAGGAAGGCTTGGCGTAAGTTAAAGCCTAGCGTTATCAAAAAGCCCGGTCTTTTGACCGGGCTTTTTTGTGCCTCTTACTATTGCAGCTCATCAGCGAGCGCACTATTATGGTGCATGTTTTGGGCCTACCCTACCTCATTTTGCACCCCAGCTCCTACACAGCCCCCTAAACAGCGCTATTCTCGCGATGCACCTCTTGGTTTGGTTATTGCATGCATGGTTAGGAGAAGCGATTGCGACTCGAAGAGCAAAGGTCTGTTTCTGGCTAAAGGGAGGGGGAAATGAGTGCCTCCAACGCTAAACCCTCAATAGGGAAGTAGTAACCGTGACTCTCGACAACCCACATAAGCGACTATTGGACAACCAGAAAACTGGGGTTGTAGTGATGGATAAAGGCCTGCGCCTACTCTATCTAAACGTCGCTGCTGAAAACTTGCTGGAAATTAGCGTCCGCAAGGCCAACAAGCTATTTATTGGCGACGTGCTAATCAAGGCAGCAGAAGACATAGGCGAGATGCAAACAGCGCTGACCAACAGCAATAGCTTTACCAAGCGCCAGGTGCAACTGCAGCTGATGCACGGCAAAACTGTAGACGTAGACTATACGATTACGCCGTTCGAGGAAGGCGGCGAGCAGCGCGCGCTGCTGGAGATCACCTCTCTTGAACACTCCTACAGAATCAATCGTGAGGAGTCCCTGAACAGCACACACGCGACGACAAGAGAATTAGTGAGAGGCCTGGCTCATGAAATTAAGAATCCGTTAGGTGGCATCCGCGGCGCGGCCCAGCTACTAGCGGCAGAACTGGATAGCGAAGACCTTAAAGACTACACCAATGTAATCATCGAAGAAGCTGATCGCCTACACAAATTAGTAGACCGCCTGGTTGGCTCTAGGCAGCCACTCAAGATGCAGCCGATCAATATCCATGAAGTTTTGGAGAGAGTTAGATCTCTGGTACAGGCCGAGATAAGCGGAAATAGCATCGAACTTATTCGAGACTATGACCCTAGCATACCGTCTGTGCTTGCCGACTCTTCGCAACTTATTCAGGCGATGCTGAACATCGTACGCAATGCAATGCAGGCGCTGTTCAGCCCGAAGGTAGAACACAATCTCGGCCGCATCCATCTGCGCACCCGAATTATTCGCAACGCAACGATAGGCGCCAAATTTTACAGATTGGTTGCCAGCATAAAGATTATCGACAACGGACCGGGAATCAAACCGGAGATAATCGACTCCATTTTCTACCCGATGATTAGCGGACGCGCCGAGGGAACCGGCCTCGGCCTTTCGATAACACACTCTATTATCAACCAGCATAGAGGACTCATAGAGTGTGAGAGCAGACCTGGCGCAACTTGTTTTACGGTGCTGTTGCCACTCGCACCCCCAGGTAGTTAAAAGAAAGTTAGAGAAAAATAGTTAATGGCAGGCAGTTAGTGAATTTTTATTCGCGTGATTCATAGTTAATCTAAATCAGGGCGTAAGCCTAACGTTTCAGAAGGTAGTATGTTTTATGAACTCAAAGAATTCTGTCTGGATACTAGATGACGACCGGTCCATTCGCTGGGTACTAGAAAAATCGCTGGGCAAGACCGGCCTTAATACCGAATCTTTCGAGAACGGGAACGACCTACTGCACCGTCTTGAGCAGGAGTTGCCTGACGCAATTATTAGCGACATCCGCATGCCAGGAATCAGCGGGCTGGATCTGCTCTCTACCATCAAAGAACAACACCCACGGCTTCCAGTCATCATCATGACAGCGCACTCAGATCTCGATAGCGCCGTTTCATCCTATAGCCGCGGCGCATTCGAATACCTGCCTAAACCCTTCGATATCGAAGATGCTATCGCGATGACGAATCGCGCACTGGAGCACGTGCGCGAACAGAACGAAGAAAGTGGCGCGAGCGCCAAGACTGAGGTAGTTAAGAGTCAGGAGATAATTGGTGAGGCGCCTGCTATGCAGGAAGTATTCCGGGCCATCGGCAGGCTCTCACAGTCGAATATTTCGGTACTCATTAATGGCGAGTCGGGAACCGGCAAGGAATTAGTAGCACGCGCCCTACATCAACACAGTCCACGCAGTGACAAGACCTTCGTACCGCTTAACGTCGCCGCTATACCCAAAGAACTCATCGAATCAGAACTCTTTGGGCACGAGAAAGGCGCGTTCACCGGCGCAACCTCGCAGCGAACCGGACGCTTCGAGCAGGCCGATAGCGGAACCTTATTTCTAGACGAGATCGGTGACATGCCCGCCGAAACACAGACGCGATTATTGCGCGTGCTTTCCGACGGCGAGTTCTATCGCGTAGGTGGGCATACTTCCATCAAGGTTGATGTACGCATCATCGCGGCAACGCATCAGGATTTAGAGAAGCTGGTAGATCAGCACCAGTTTCGCGAAGACCTCTTCCATCGGCTGAATGTTATTCGCATTCACATACCGCGCCTAAGCGATCGACGTGAAGACATACCGAAACTCGCAAGTTTCTTTCTGCAGTCTGCCGCGAAGGAGCTTGATGTAGAGCCGAAGACACTGCGACCCGAAACAGAGAAATACCTTACCGGGCTCAGCTGGCCTGGCAATGTGCGCCAGCTAGAAAATTTTTGTCGCTGGATTACCGTGATGGCATCAAGTCGTGAGGTCTATCTCGCCGACCTCCCTCCAGAGTTCGCCGCACAGGAAACTGTGGTCAGTCAAAGCGGCGACTGGACTCAAGGCTTGCACCTATGGGCGGACCAGCAGCTCAGCCTAGGCAACGTAGGCATTCTGAATCAGGCTACGCCCATGTTCGAGCGCACTATGATCGAGATCGCTCTGAAGCATACTGCGGGGCGCAGGAGAGATGCTGCGAACTTGCTGGGTTGGGGTAGAAATACCTTAACTAGGAAGATTAAGGAGCTGGAATCCGATGAAGAGAAGGCGGAGATCCCTGCGAGTTCGTAGAATCCTTTGCCGAAGCAGCACGGAATAGCTGCGCTGCTTTAAGGCGTGGGCCCAATGTAGATTTCCTGCCAGTTGATCGCCCTGTCGTGACCGCGATAGCTACCAAAATCGAATCGAGCTCGCGGATTGTCTCTGTAGTCTAAATCAGGAGTAATATCATCCACTTCGCTAATCGTGTCGTCACGCCAGTCGTAACTGAGAAAATCCAGAGCAAAACCCAAATCTGGATCTGAGAGATTAAATTCAACATAGACGGCACCCTCGTTGTCCAACCCCGGTGCCGAGACCTCCATCAATCGCTCCGTCTCGAAGTCAGTGATCGCTGGGAATGGATCCGCCAGAGGAGTAGCAGTGACTCCGCCCACCAATCCAACATAGATATCTTGTGTAGTCAGTTCCGCTGCAGCGAGGGCCTCGATAGTAACTTCCCCGTCGTCAAGGTTGCCCTCAAAGGACTCCACTAAAGAATTGTCTCCATCCAGAAAGCGGATCGCTGCGCGTTACATCAATGTAGGCGTTGGTGAAGAGGAAGAAACCTTGGGCGTTAACGACGAGCTTGATGATGTGTTTGATGCGAAGTTAGTTACTGTCACTGTAAGTTTTCGAAGTGATACAACGGGTTGGGATTTTAGTGCGTATAAATCCAATTTCTAGGCTAGGGGAGCGCTGTAAAAATAACCGTATGATAAAGCTATCAAAACAAAAGCAGGCTGGTTTCACTATTGTTGAAATGGTGCTAGCTATTGTCATCAGCGGCGTACTCGCCATTGGGATTGTCAGTTTCATCGGCGACTCAGTGGACAGCCTGACGACCAGTGCCAATCGGAATAAAATTGCTGCATCTGGTCGTATTGCGCTCGATAGAATGGCTATGGAAATTCACAATGCACTGCCTAATAGCATTCGTGCGACGACAGCAACACCAGGTGGCGACCAATGCCTAGAGTTTATTCCCGTGAGAGCAGCAACCACCTACATTAACCCATCATTCTCCTCCGGGGGCTCCATGGTGTTTGATGTGGTGGATCTAGTCCCTAGCCAACACGGGGTCTCCGGTGGGTATGCGGTGATCTATCCAAATAATCAAAGCAGGATCTACGCCCAAAGCTTGCCCCATAATTAAGGCAGTAAAGGAGTCTTTCTTCACCCTGAACTCAGACAAATAGAGATTAATCTGTTGATTCATTACGCAGCTTCCTGCTTGGGCTTTTCAGAGCTACCGGTTTTCTTGTTAGTCCTTAAAGTGGCGCCGATGGCGGCCATACCTATCTGCTGATATTCGGGTGACAGTTCTTCGGCGCTGTCCAGATGGTCGGCAAGATTCAACACACTCACTTCAGCCGTTAGCATGCCATTCAACGCTTCCGCCAGAGCAGCACCATCATGCTGACGCTGAGCAATAACGATACGATTGATCCGATTTTGCCCCATCTGGCTTTCGTAATAATCCAGAGAGCGCTGTATCTCTAAAACAAGGCGGCTTTTCAGGCCTTCCCATTCAATGGACTGCATAACCTCTGGTTCCAGCTGGGTGTTGATTCTTCGACTTAGATACAGCTCTCCACCACGCGTGATGTTCATAGTGCTGCCATTACGGCCCAAGTCCATGAATGCCACATCATTTTCATCTTCAATATAGCGACTGGACAAGTTACGCATAACCAATTCTGGAATATCGATCACAGCCAGTTCCAGGCCACTTTCCTTCACCATATTCACGATGTTCTTAACCTTGGACTTTAGAGATGCAACTACATACACCATATTTCGTCCGCGATAAGCGTCCGCTGGAACCTGAAAAACGTCAATTGCCGCGTCTTCCACCTTCATATCCAGAAGATCTTTGATCTTCCACCTTACTGCGGCTCTAAGCTCACTTGCCTCGACTTCCGGCGCTTCTACCAGGTGCAGGTTGTAGTCTTTTCGGTTTAGGACGTAGCTACACTCCTTGTCCTCAATATCCATACTTTTCACGAGAATCGACAGCGCCTTACCTGCATCGCCCTCTGATTGCAGAGCAACTCGTGCAAAATCAAACAGATACGGAGCGCCATCGCGCTCCCCCATATGGGCGACAACGAGCTGGCCGGAGCTGACGAGAACGCCGACTCGGCTGTTAGACTTTGCTTTTTTCTTGAAAAACTGCATTATCGCCCTTTCATAATCTCGGCAGGATTACTGCCACTGTCACTCGCCTGAGGCTCGCAAATCTCAGGCCGTTACCTTCTTTTTAGGAGCTAGAAAATCCGGCCTGCACGCAAACACGTACAAAACTTTAAAAAAGTCACAAAGGAATATCGTTTAAGCCACTAAATTCTAAAACAAAATAGCGCAATCAGTAAGATAAACTAGGGATGATATGAATAGGCTTGGGAAGAAGTGGCGGTTGCTTCAGAAAACCTCGGGCAAAAATGGGGAACGTTTCGAATAGTCAGTAAACCTAGATTTTCTCGATTTTAACAATTGTGAAATGAACACAGCCCACTAAACTGGTGAAATTTTGATCAACATCGTGCTTTTTGAACCTGAAATACCCCCAAACACCGGAAATATTATCCGTTTAGCTGCAAATACAGGTTCACACCTGCACTTAATAAAACCATTCGGTTTTGACCTTGATGATAAGAGAATGCGTCGGGCCGGCCTCGATTACCACGAGTTTGCGGGTATTTCGCAATATGAGGACTGGGAAGACTTCATGAGCCAGCAGGACGAGGGTCGTTTTTTCGGAATCAGCACCAAAGCCACGGTGCATTACAGCGAATGCCGCTTTGAAGAGGGGGATTTCTTGATATTCGGGCCAGAGACCCGCGGATTGCCCGAAAAGATCCGGGAACAGCTAGGAGCCGAGAATCTTCTGAGAATCCCGATGCTGCCCGACAGTCGTAGCTTGAATCTCTCCAATGCCACAGCTGTCGTAGTCTACGAAGCCTGGCGTCAGCTAGGCTTCGCTACAGGCAACTAAGTTTCTTAGTTTACCGCTTCAGGTGCTGGAGCTTCGTCGTTAGCGTTAGCCTCTGCAGCCTGTTTTTGCTGTGTATACAGCGCATCAAAGTTGATTGGCGCGAGCATGAGTGCAGGAAAACTACCCTTCACTACCAGCGAATCGATGGCCTCTCGAGCGTACGGGAAGAGGATATTTGGACAAACGGTGGCCAATAACTGCTCCAATTGAACATTGTCGAAGTCTTTGGCAGTGAATACGCCAGCCTGATGCACCTCAACTATGAAGCCCGGCTCGTCTTCGAGTGTCGCCTCAACCGTTAGCACCAAAACCACTTCGAAAACGTCATCCTGAATTTTGGAATTTTTCGTCTTAATATCGAAGTTGATTTTCGGCTGCCATTGCCCCTGAAATACCGCAGGGCTGCGCGGAGATTCGAATGAGGAATCTTTCAAATAGATGCGCTGCAAGGCGAATTGTGGGCCCTCGGGCTGGTCTGCAGCCGGTGCTGCGGCAATTTCTGCGTTGTTTTCTTCGTTCTCTGCCATGATTGATCCTATGTATTTACAGTCTGTTTACTATTCAATGGTAATTGGGCTTATTAAATCTAGACGACCAATGGCATGGACTGAGCCTTCCACTCGGTCACTCCACCGGACAGCTTATAAACCTGCTCGTGCCCGGCCTCCTGAATCTTCTTTGCCGCCTCACCAGAATGCTGGCCTAGCTTGCAGACCACGATTACTGGCTTCTCTAGGTGCTTCTTCAGTTCTGTTACCCGCTGATCTATTTTCGCGAGGGGAATATTAATAGAGTCGACGATGTGCCCGGTTTCAAATTCCTTCTTGTCGCGAACGTCCACGACGATGGCATCGCTACGATTGATGAGCATAACTGCCTGCTGTGGCCCTACGCCCTTGCTACCGGTACGCTGATGGTAGAAGGCGATAGCCGCAAACGAAACCAACCAGAGGCTGGAAAGTAGGAGGTGATTGCCAATAAATTCTAAAAATTGCGCCATTATCTTCTCTGTATTTCTAAACTGGCTCGCGCGCCAGTGGCTTTATCTGGTTCAATTGCGTAGCTACTCTAGCAAGAGCGCCGCCGCAAAAAAGGGGTGCAAGTATACACGTGTCCTGTGGCTTTAAGAAGGTCTCAGGCACACAACCGGGGCGTCGAAGTCAGCTTGCCAGATCGTGATTAGCCGATTGCTCGCATGGCCCAAGCTTCTCGCTATGAATATCGCTTTCAAGGATAATGATGCCTCCCAGCAGCGAGCTGAATACAGGACTTAGAAGCACCCCATGAGCGATATCGACAGCAGCAAGAAGAAGACCGCACTACTGTTAATTTTGGATGGCTGGGGCCATCGTGAAGAAACTAGCAGCAACGCTATCCACAGTGCAAACAGCCCAATGTGGGATTCTCTCTGGGGCGGCAAGCCACATACCTTGATCGATACCTCGGGCAAGTCGGTCGGGCTTCCAGCCGGACAGATGGGCAATTCCGAAGTCGGCCACATGAATCTAGGCGCTGGACGAGTTGTCTACCAGAGCCTAACTCGAATCGACAAAGACATAGAAGAAGGCACCTTCTTCTCAAATCCCGTGCTCACTAGTGCCGTGAAGAAGTCGGTAGAAGCAGATTCAGCGCTGCATATTTTCGGACTCATGTCTGGTGGTGGAATTCACAGCCACGAAGACCAAATTATAGCCATGATCGAACTCGCGATTCGAAACGGTGCGCCTAGAATATACCTGCACGCGTTCTTGGACGGACGCGATACACCTCCACGCAGCGCACTTCCCTCTTTGATCCGTGCGGAAAAAACACTACTAGGCTCTAGCAAGGGACGTGTTGCATCAATCTGCGGCCGCTTCTACGCTATGGACAGAGACAATCGCTGGGACCGCGTCCAGCCAGCCTACGACATGCTCACGCAGGCTAAAGCAGAATTCCAATATGACGATGTTAGCGCAGCGCTTGCGGCGGCCTATCGGCGTGACGAAGACGATGAATTTGTACAGGCAAGTCTTGTAGGCTCTGAATCCGATGCTCAAGCAACAGTCTCCGATGGCGACGTTGTCGTGTTCATGAATTTTCGCGCCGACCGTGCACGAGAAATTACTCGAGCATTTGTCGATAATGATTTCGATGGATTTCCACGCAGCGTTAATCCCAAGCTCAGCGAATTCGTAATGCTGACCGAGTACGCGGCAGACATTCCTGCTAGCTGCGCCTACCCGCCAAATAAACTCGATAACGTGCTTGGGCAATACTTGGCCGATCAAAACAAAACTCAATTACGCATCGCGGAGACTGAAAAATACGCACACGTTACCTTCTTTTTTAATGGTGGCCGCGAGGAACCATTCGACAACGAAGACCGCACTTTGATCCCATCGCCTGATGTAAAAACCTACGACCTGCAACCCGAGATGTCTGCCTTCGAGCTCACTGACGCATTGGTGGCGGCGATACGCTCACATAAATATGACGCGATCATCTGCAACTACGCCAATGGCGACATGGTTGGGCACACGGGCGACTTCGATGCAGCGGTGAAGGCAGTAGAGGCTGTAGATAAGTGCCTAGAACAGATCGTAGCCGCGACCGAAGAAACAGGCGCCGAACTACTGATCACTGCAGACCACGGCAACGTAGAGCAGATGCTAGATCCGAAAACCAATCAGCCGCTTACCTCACATACTAGCGGCCCTGTTCCACTAGTCTATGTGGGAGCTAGCGGTCGGCAGTTCATCAGCAGCGGCAGCCTTTCAGATCTCGCTCCCACTCTTCTCTCGTTACTGGACATGCCAATCCCTGAAGAGATGACTGGAAAAATTCTACTAGATTAAATTTCGAATTAACGAACCAAGCGGTAACACAGCCATTCGATGAAACAGTTACTGCTTGATACAAATTTGGATTTGAAACTGGCTCTGGGATTTTCGGTGATCTGTTTTTGTGGCTGGGCATTTGCTCCAATCAATGCAGCAGAGAACAGCGAGGAGACTCAGCAAGAACTTGCCGCGGTCAGCGACGCAATTGGCGAGATTCAATCTTGGCTAACTGACGCCAAGTCCACACAATCGGAAGAGCTTCGAAACCTACAACAAGCAGATTTACAGATTTCCACAACCAGCCTATCGGTCACTGCAACTGAAGCCGCCTTGGCCGCAACAGAATCTGAAATCGCATCCCTCTCGCGACAAGCAGACCAATTAGGTATCGAGAAAGCAGCGCAAAGCAAAATTCTCGAACAAGCAATTCGCACTGCGTACATGGCAGGCAATCAAAGCGCCATAGAACTTCTGTTAAACCAAGAAGAGTTTTCTAATAGCGCGCGCATGCTCCACTACCATCGACTTTTTACCCAGGCACAGCTCGACAGCATCGCCTCATTTCAGGAAACCATCGATGAAGTTCAGACGGTCAATCAAAAACTAGAATCCAATGCCGCCAACCTCGAAGAGGAGCAACTAACGCTGAGTAAGTCCCTGCAAACCCTCAATGACTCGAAAATCGAGCGCGAATTTGCACTGAGTCAGCTACGCGCCGACATTGCTTCACGTAGCTCGGAGTTAGAACAGCTAGAAATCGATCAGGTGCAACTGCAGGCGCTAATCGAGCAAATCAACCGCGCTGTAGCCGATATACCGGCGGCTATGCGGCGTTCTCCATTCGATGCGCAGCTCGGCAAACTTCCAATGCCCGTTGCCGGACAGATTACTGATCGCTTTGGCGCACGCTACGGTGAGGGTGACTTAACCCGACAAGGCATAACCATAGCCGTGAGTGAAGGCACTCCCGTTCAGGCGATTCACCCTGGACGCGTGGTCTTCTCGGACTGGCTAAGAGGTACAGGCTTACTGGTAATCGTAGACCACGGCCAAGGCTATATGTCTCTGTACGGTGCAAATCAGGCGCTATCGAAGCAGGCCGGCGATTGGGTAGATGCGGGGGATATTGTGTCAACTTCTGGCGTGGCCATTGACCTGACAGGAAGTAGACGAGACGGCCAGCGCCGCCCCTGCATGTATTTCGAGATACGCCATCATGGTGAGGCTCAAAACCCAGCTCAATGGTTCTCCGAGTGAAATATTCTGAGCAGTGAAGCGCTCTTATCCTATGTGAAGGCAGTCTCATCGAATTTGCCTATTAAGGAATAAACTGAAACACTAGGATTAATCGTATAAACAAGTCACTAAAGGCCGAAAGACAGATACCTCGCATCGCCGAACCGGCCTCAACTAGCAAAGAATAATCAGGATTTAGCTATGAATTTTGCCCCACCCGCATTGCCATTTTCCTCAGCGAAGAAGCTATTGCCTGCATCAACGGTAGCTAAGCTTTCCCTATCGCTGCTTCTAGGTCTGCTGCTGCCAACACAGGCAAGCGCACAGGATCTACAGGAAGCACCGCCGCTTCCCCTAAATGAGGTAAGAATGTTTACCGAAGCCCTCGACCGTATTCGCATGTCCTATGTAGAAGAGATCGACGATAAGACGCTATTGGAAAACGCTATTCGGGGCATGCTCGCAGGGCTCGACCCGCATTCCTCCTACATGGCAGGTGATGATTTCGACCTGCTCGAAGAAACAACCACCGGCGAGTTTGGCGGGCTGGGCGTGGAGGTCGGTCGCGAGGATGGTTATATTCGAGTTATCAGCCCTATCGACGATTCCCCGGCTGATCGCGCAGGCATCAAGGCCGGCGATCTGATAATCCAGATCGACAATAAACCGCTGCGAGAAATGTTGCCCGAGGAAGCGGCGCAGATGATGCGCGGCGCACCAGGCACCGATGTCACCATTACTGTTGCGAGGGAAGGACAGGAGCCTTTCGACGTGACGATTACGCGCGAAGTCATCGCCATCGCTAGTGTTCGCAGTCGCATGATCGCACCGGGCTATGCCTACTTACGCATCTCGCAGTTTCGCGTGAACACCGGCACCGAACTCGAAGAAGAAATCGAAGAATTGTATGCAGAAAACGAAGCCATCGACGAGCCGATCAGGGGCGTGGTATTAGACCTGCGCAACAATCCCGGCGGCATACTGCAAGCATCTGTCGGCGTAGTTGATGCATTCATCAACGAGGGGCGAATCGTCTACACCGAGGGCCGGCTAGAACAGACTGGCCTAGATTTTTCCGCGACGCGAAAGACTGTGGCTGGCGACGTGCCATTAGTTGTACTAATAAATAACGGCTCCGCATCGGCTTCAGAGATCGTAGCTGGCGCGCTACAGGATCACGGTCGCGCGATCATCATGGGCACACGCAGCTTCGGCAAAGGGTCCGTCCAGACCATATTGCCATTGGACGAAAGGCGCGCGATAAAGCTAACCACTTCTTTGTACTTCACGCCAAGCGGTCGATCGATTCAGGCACAGGGCATTGAACCAGACATCCTCGTTGAGGAGGCATTCGTTACGCGGCGCTCAGCCAGCGCTATGCAGTACAGCGAAGTGGATCTAGAGGGTCACTTGGAAAACGGCAACGGCCCAAGCACAGAGAACGAGAGACTCGCCGAGGCGCTGATTTCAGCGGAAGAAATTCTAGTCAATGACTACCCATTGAACGAGGCACTGAATGTACTTAAGGGAATCAATGCGTTCAAGCCAGCTAGGGCAATCAACACAACGGGATCATTCGCACAGAGCGACTTAAACTAAACTAATTTGGGTAGGGTTGGAATTTCAAAGATGGGGATCGATAGCTAAAGTCGAACTTCGATTCCCTTGTCAGCCATGTATTGCTTCGCTTCCTGGATAGAATATTCCTGGAAATGAAAGATGCTAGCAGCAAGCACCGCATCAGCCTCACCCTCCAACACACCATCTACCAAATGCTGAAGATTTCCCACACCACCTGACGCAATGATCGGCACCTGCACGGCACGGCTTACTTCACGATTGAGCTCCAGATCAAAGCCACTCTTCGTGCCGTCTCTATCCATGCTAGTTAGTAATATCTCGCCTGCACCAAAACTCACCATGCGCTTAACCCACTCAATAGCGTCAATGCCCGTTGGCCTGCGTCCGCCGTGAGTGAATATCTCCCACTTTAGTGGCTCGCCCTCTGCCGATACCCGCTTAGCATCAACCGCGACTACTATGCACTGCGAGCCGAAGCGCTGCGCTGCCTCACGAACGAATTCGGGATTGATGACCGCTGCGGTATTGATACCAACCTTATCCGCTCCGGCGTTTAACATGGCGCGAATATCTTCCAGCGTGCGTATCCCGCCGCCAACAGTTAAGGGAATAAATACCTGGCTGGCAATCGCCTCAACCGTGTGAACAGTCGTCTCTCTACCCTCGTGGCTAGCAGTGATATCGAGAAAGGTAATCTCATCGGCACCAGCATCGCAGTAGCGTTTGGCCACTTCGACAGGATCGCCCGCGTCGCGGATATCGAGAAACTTGACGCCTTTTACGACGCGTCCATTCTCGCAATCGAGACAGGGGATTATTCGTTTAGCTAGAGCCATTGTAATTAGTCCGGCTGGTTAATTTCTTCGTCACAGAGTTGCTGTGCGAGCGTAAGATCAAGGCTGCCCTCATAGATCGCACGCCCCGTTATCACGCCCATAATTCCACCGCCTGTGGCGGCTTCGGAGGCCTCGCGAATCGCAGCGATGTCAGCCAACTTACTAACCCCGCCGGAAGCGATGATCGGAATAGGCGAGTGATCCGCCAACTCTCTCGTCGCCTCGAGATTTACGCCACGCATCATGCCATCACAATTGATATCGGTGTAGACGATTGCCGCGACGCCATAGTCTGCAAACTTTTCCGCTAGAGTTACAGCAGAAACATCGGACACATCCGCCCAACCTTCGGTAGCCACCATGCCCTCGATAGCATCGATACCGACGATAACTTTACCTGGATAGGCTTCACACGCATCTTTTACAAACTCAGGCTTCTTCACCGCCTGCGTGCCAATAATTACATGGCTGACACCCGCGTTAATATAGAACTCGACATTCTCCATACTTCGAATGCCGCCACCAATCTGAATTGGCAGGTCTGGATAGGTTGCCGCGATCTTGGTAATAATCTCCGCATTAACTGGAGTGCCTGCGAAAGCGCCATTCAGGTCAACGATGTGTAAACGTCGCGCACCCTTGGCCTGCCAGATGCCGGCCATGCTTACGGGATCATCAGAAAAAACGGTTGAGTCTTCCATGCGCCCCTGCTTGAGGCGCACACACTGACCATCTTTCAAATCTATTGCTGGTATGACTAACATCTCATTGCTCTTAAACTAGTAGTAAACTTGTCAGTTGGTTTGTATCTTCAATTGCCTTAGATCTAAGGCACTAAATATCTAAGGGACTAAACCGTCCCATCCCATCGCAAAAAATTGCGCAGCAGAGTTAGGCCTACTGTTTGGCTCTTCTCGGGATGAAACTGGACTGCAAAAATATTGTTGTCAGCGAGTGTGGCGACGAAGTCATTTCCGTAGTTCGCCGTTCCGGTGATCATGTCCTTCCGCTGCGTCTGCACATAGTAGCTGTGGACGAAATAGAAACGGCTATTGTCTGGCACGCCTTTCCACAACGGGTGATCGATGGTCTGACTTACTTGGTTCCAACCCATGTGTGGCACTTTTAAACGCTTGCCATCAGCATCTCGAAGATCGTCACCAAAATAGCGAACCTCGCCATCAAGGAACCCCAGACATTCGACGCCGCCATTCTCTTCACTAGTATTCATTAGCGCCTGCATGCCGACACAGATCGCCAGTACAGGCTTTGATTGAATGGCGTCTTTCACGATCTGATCGACATCCAATCGCAGAATTTCCGCCATGCAGTCTCGAATCGCACCAACCCCGGGAAAAATCACGCGATCGGCCTCGGCTATCACATTCGCATCCGCAGTCACGACAACTTCGACTTGCTCGTTCAATTCGCGGCCGACATGTTCCAGTGCTTTCGCAACCGAATGCAGATTGCCCATGCCGTAATCAATTACTGCGATTTTGTTCATCTGAAGACTAGCCAAGATATTTTCGATTAGCGTGCTTTGAAAAAGGAGTTAAAAATTCTACCGGCCAGACCAAGGAGTCTTATAGCGACCCTTTAGTAGACGGGATAACACCTTCTTGCCGAGGATCGGCTTCGATAGCCATGCGCACAGCACGACCGAAAGCCTTAAATATAGTCTCGATCTGATGGTGTGCATTCTTACCGCGAAGATTGTCGATGTGCAGCGTCACCAAGGAGTGGTTAACAAAGCCTTGAAAGAACTCGTGGAACAAATCGACATCGAATGCGCCTACGGTGCCTTTGACAAATTGAACATGGTAGTCCAGTCCCGGCCGACCTGAAAAATCGATTACCACACGGGAGAGCGCTTCATCGAGAGGCACATAGGCGTGTCCATAGCGACGAATCCCCGTCCTATCGAGAGCTTTATCGAAAGCCTGCCCGAGTGTGATGCCTATATCTTCAACCGTGTGATGCGCGTCGATCTCGAGATCGCCCACCGCCTTTACGGAGATATCGATGAGCCCGTGCCGCGCCACCTGATCCAGCATGTGATCTAGAAACGGTAGCCCAGTATCGACCTCAAGCTTTCCGGTGCCGTCGAGGTTCACGGTGACCGAAATCTGTGTTTCCTTGGTATTGCGTTCTACTGATGCTGTTCTCATTAGTTCGGTCACTGTAGTTGAGCTTGCTAGTGCATGCGGGTCTGGATAATTAATGCCGCTGCTTCATAAAGGGGATTTCACGCCCCACTGGAAAGATCGCATTATAATGCCCGCTCTAGCGCAATGAAAGCAGCAACTATGGGCAATTCAAACTCCGCCCTCGCCCCGCAAGCTCCATCGTGCAAGTGACAAGTCAATCCGTTAAACTAGACGGCCCGCAAGGCCTAGAGCTACTAGCCTTGGTCATTGCAGAAATCAGACAGGTTTGAGCACCTCAGACCACCATTATTGGGAATAAATGATTAAGAAACTCGCCAGATTGCTTCTAGGGCTAATCCTGCTATCAATAGTTGCGGGAGTAATCCTGCTAATGTCCGTGAATACAGAGCGAAATAAGGCAGCTATTCAGGCTGCCGTCTTGTCCAGCACTGGCTATGAACTCACCATCGCAGGGGATATGGATATCTCATTTTTCCCGTCCGCCGGCCTAACACTGAACGATGTCCGCCTCAAAAACCCAGCATCTCCCCAGGAACTTGCCTCCACAACCGAGGCCTTGCTTCAGGTAGATCTACGCGCCCTGATCAGTGGCGAAATTTTTATCCGCGAGCTATCCACGGATGATTTTCATATCAACTATTTCATTGACGCCGATGGGAAGAGCAATTGGGATGTTGAGACTCCCGACTTTAGCAGCAACAGCAATTCGGCAGCGTCTGCACCACAGCAAGGCAGCCCAGCTCCCGACGACACAAGCTCCGACATCGTCACGGTTTCCTTCGAGCGCCTGCGAATCGACAATGCCAGTGTCGATATACAAGACCTGTCACAAGGCCTGCGTTACAGCGTCAGCAATCTCAACCTCGTGAGCAGCAACACCAACATCGAAGGCGATCCATTCGATGTCGATGTGAACTTCACCTTCCTCAACAATGGCATGACCAAGCCTATAGCGATGGGTTTTCGAGGTGACATTACCGCCGACATAAATGCGGGCAACATCGACGTGCAGAATATCGGCTTCAATGTCACCCCCCTGTTATTGCAAGGCGACCTGCACATAAGCGGGCTAAACGATGCCATCGCATTTGACGGCTCTCTCACCTCTAACGATTTCGATGTATTCGGTCTACTACAAACAATTGGCATTAGAGAAACAGAAAGCGAGCTCGACGCGACTAGCTCGCTTTTTTCAATTGCGGAAAATCCACTGGCAAGCGTTACCGCACAATTTAGCGGCGACGAGTTCGGCATCAAAGTCCCTGAATTAGTTGCACAACTGTCCGCAAGCAGGATCGAAGCCGAAGCAGAGATTCGCTTTGCCGCCAACTTATCACCAGCAAACATTCGCTATGAAATAGTTGGCAACCAGATCGATATCTCACCCTTCTTAAACTCAGAAGTTGTAACAGACAACACCACGCCAGTCGCCGGCAACGTAGTAACTGTAATCGAGCCTAACGATGCCGTTACCCTCCCGCCTGCCCCAGTAACGAGGACCGCGATTCCTATCGAACTGCTCAATTCGTTTAATGTTCTCGGCTCGATCGCGATCGAATCAGTAGTAGCGAATGATTTACTCTTTACCGGCATCAATGTTTTTACCAATATCGAAGACGGCGTACTCGATATCGAACTACAACCAGTTGTAACTTTCGAGGGAAGCGTCGCAGGCAATATACGAGTAGACGGCCGCAACGAGGACGCGGCTCTTAGCACGCAGCTCGTCATTAGCCGATTGAACCTAGCAGACCTAGCGCCCAACGTATCTCGACTCAACGCAGTTACCGGCAACCTAGACGTCGAAGTTGGCCTTACTGCCACAGGCCAGACAACAAGTGAGATGATGGACTCACTAAACGGCTCCACCACCTTCGCGATCACCGAAAATAGTGTCGACATCGGCGTAATAAAGCAGGTATTCACTGCGATTTCGGCCCTCAGCCCTAGCGGGGGCACCATAGAGCAATGGCCGGATGTTATTCGCTTCGCTGAGCTTAGCGGTTTCATCCTTCTCAACAACGGGCTCTCTGAAAATCAGCAGCTCAATCTGCGCATGGATAATTTCGATATCTCAGGAACAGGCGGCATAGATCTTGAGCAACAAAACTTCGACTACGATTTGGAATTCAGCGTCCTTGGCGAGCCCTATCTGCAAACAATACAAGTAGACGAGCGCTATCACGACGTATCCTGGCCGGTGGAATGCGCTGCGGCTTTCAAGGACGAGGTTAACCAATATTGCCGCCCTGACTTTACTCAGGTTCGCGAGATATTTACGCAGCTAGGCACAAATGCAGTGATAGACCTACTCGACGAAGCAGTCAGCGATCAGCTTCCACCCGAAGTAAGCGGCGGTGTGCG
>Ga0307986_10000507_pt1 | contig 29109 bp, 24 predicted proteins | sample EllFjometageno82_FD_203170 | JGI IMG/M metagenome (GOLD analysis project Ga0307986, IMG submission 203170) | Marine microbial communities from Ellis Fjord, Antarctic Ocean - #82 | ecosystem: Environmental > Aquatic > Marine > Unclassified | place: Southern Ocean | collected 2014-10-09 | reverse complement strand
ACCAAGGGTAAGGACAATTCTTTTATCTGGATCAGCAAAATAGGTCCTGTCATCCTTGTCATCTTCTAGATTTACATATCTAACAGTTCTTATAAAATTTTGATAAGCTGTCCCTGTTGCATCGCCATTAATTTCTAATGCACCTATATCATCATTAAAATTAACATTTAAACCTGAACTAGCTTCTACAGCAGCATCCCACTCTAAAAAGTCTTCACCATCCACATAATTCTCTGAAATTAGTATTCGAGCAGCTGGTATCTCTCTAGTATCAGGATCCCAAGGGAAGTTATCATTTATATCTTTATCAGCCACTTCATAACTTGAAAATAAAGCTTTAGAATTTGGACATCTATTTGCACATCTAAAATTTTTAGCTTCTAGCAATTTATTACTTACAAAAATACTTTTTCTAAAATTTAGTTTATATTCGTTAAAATCATTTGATTGAAATTGTATATCAATATCTAATATGTCTTTTCTTTCAACATTCCCAATATTTGAAAATGAAAATTCTATATCGCCCACATTGCTAGAAACTGGCTTAAAACCATGTATAGTTTGTAGAAGGTTCGGATCTTCATCAGCACTAAGTGATGTTATTGCATCATTGGTTTTACAAGTATCTGTTCTTATTACTCTTTTATATAGAGTAGTTTCGTCCTCTGCATCTGCCCCCATAGAACCATTAGGGTCACCTATTCTGTAAGTAATTAGATATCTAAAAGCTGATGCTCCATCTTCAGTATATTTGTCATAACACGCACTTACAAGATCACCATCTGCAAAAACTGCATCTTCTGGATCTATTGGACCAAGACAATTACCACCGTTATCTACATCTCCCCTGATAGGATGAACAAATCCCCCCAATTCTAAATCATGTTCAATCATTGCAAATATCATTTCTGCTTCAGTTTGCAATTTGTTTGTTTCAGTGATCTGTCTAAAATCTCTATTAGCAGACTCGTTTAAAGATAGAAGTGTAATACCAATTATAGATGTAATAAAAAGAGCTACAATTATTTCAGTTAATGAAAAACCTTTTTTGAATTTTAATTGCATATAGCCGTATCTGATAAGTTTAAGTTAATTGATTTCTTTAATCTATCTATTGTAAAGCCAGTGTGTCGTCCTTGTTTAGAAATTGTACTCCATATACCTCCAACATCAGGCATAACTGCTGCAATAGTATTTGTGTTTCCTTCTTTTACAGATACACCACCCGCATGTGCTACAGCATTATTATCCCAGTTTGTTGCAAAAGTATTTGCTCCACTAGCATGATCTCCATTAAAAATATCCCTTGCAGCAGTACCTTTTTGTGCTCTTTTTCTAATTGTTACTGTATTGTTATCATAATCATCATAACTACTATTATAATCTACCATAAAAACTTCATTAGCATCTGCAGTACCAATTTGTAAAAACCCACCATAAAATCCTACTCCTGGTTTTCCACTAAGAGTAATTTTTCGACCTGGATTAGGGTTTATATTTAAATTACTAGCAAAAGCTAGTCCAGTACCTATTACACTACCAGATGTTACTATACATTCAGGACACTGTTTTACTCCACGTTCTGAAATTGTAAGTTGGTTAGTGGAAGTATTGTTAGCTGAATAAGAAACTAACTCATTTTCAATTTGTACAGTGCCACTTGATGGGAAAATTGAACTATCATCTAGTGTAATAATATTATTAGCTTGAGTTATATTACCATCTAATGTTGTCTCAAGTATTTCAATATCCAGCCAACATGAAACATCATCCATCTCATCCTCTCTATCATCCCACGATCCATGAAGTGATGAATCTTCTCCACTAGCAACTAAGCAATTTGGTTCATCAGACCTTAAAACCCTCCAATTATTAATTCCATAAGTTGTTGATAAAACCTCTAACCCAATATCTCCTAGACTATCTAAATCAGCAGTATCAAGATGAATTACAAGACCATCATGAGCACCACCCCATTTATACCTGCCTTCACAGGCATTATCTTCAATAGCATTTTGACAACTTTCGCTGCTATCATCAAATATTAGAATTTTAGCATTTTCTGGTAAATTTTGTGTCTCAAAATGAAAAAAACCATTATCATTATGAGAAGCCACACCATTTTCTCGAATATAACTAGAATGTTCATCGAGAATAAACCATAGAGATAAATCATTTTCAACAACTTCAACAGCAGGACATTGCCAGTCAACTGCCTGTCCATTTAACACGTTTCTACAGCCAGTGGGTTGCCAAAATGAAGATGTGGCTCCTCTATATCGATATAAAAATACAGTTATGTAATCTTTTTTAGCATAATTTTGTCTACATGTTGAAGCCGATACGGTATTGCAAGTGTCAACTTGAGTAGTAGTGCCCGATCCAAAATCTCCATCATCTCCATCAGTATAAGTTCTTTGTATACCTTTAAAACTATAGTGTAGAACTGGACTTTCAGATCCAGACATAATACCTGTTACTAATGGTTCATCAAGACCAGGAAATATAAATTTTGCAACTTCAACTGTGTCTGTAAAAATACAAGTGTTAACATTTCTTGCAAGTACTACTCCGTCTATAGTTACCTTGATTAAACCACCATCTGTAACTTCAATAGTTGCAGTATCAAATTCAATTAGTTCATCTATTAAAGCTTGTCTCCAAAATGTTTGAAAATCAGCAACTTCATCCGATCTTGTATCACCACATTCTCCAACTGCTAAGTCTGCAGTTAAAGTCATACCATTAAAACATCTTAATCTATCTTTATCAAAAGCAATAAACTTAATAGCTGCTAGATCTTTAATTGTTTCTTGAGATATATTACTTACAGTTTCAATTGTTGCTAAAGCACCATTTGTATCAATGCTTTCTATTTTATATTTTCCTTTAATCCCCCCAATGACAAACATATCTCCTACCTGAGGATAGGCTGTTGGATCAACATTAACATCAAGAGTTTTAATATCTACACCTACGACAGTTTCACCTCTAGCTGTAACTACCCCATAAGGATCTTTCTCAGATTTTGTAAACTCCATTAAACCCTGAATTATCAATTCACCTAGTTGTTCGTGCCTATCATAATCAATTAGTGATTGTTGAGAGTTGTGAAATATTTTAGAAGAGTTAAGATAAAATAAAGCAACAAATGATAATAAAAGCATTGCGACTAAAGATTCGACTAAACTAACTCCATTTTTTTTTTGAAATTTAATTAACATAACCGGTTTGGTAAATAGTTTTAACTTTATCATCACCACCTTCTGTAAGATTTTTCATTTTAAATTTTTGTTCTCGTGGTGAAGTACCATCTGGCAAAAAACAAATATTAATTGTATCTTCCGTTGAAAGACTACAGTCAGCATTATCACATTTGTGTATGTTAACTTTTTCAATTGTCTTAGTTTCCATAGGTGTTACTGCAACAATTGTTGTTGTAAAAGTATTATTACAATTAACAGAAGGAGAATTATCGATTCCAACTTGACAATTACATGTTTTTGTAAGATCAAAATCATACCACCCTGTTCCTGTCGGCTCATAAACTTTAATAGAAATATTATCAGTGGAAATATTTTCTAAATATATTTTATAAGGCCTGGCATCAGTGAAGGCTTTCAATCTCATCTCATTAAGAAACCCTTCTAAACTTACTTCACTTTTTTTTAAATCAATATCCTTTTGTCCCCCAACATAACTAATAGTTGCTAAAGCTGTAATGATGCCCATTAAAGCAATAACAACTAAAATCTCAAGTAAAGAGAAGCCTTTTTTAGATGCTAGGTGGTTAGATTTTTTTTGATTCAAAAAAGACATATACAAGTTAATATATTATAGAATTTGAAAAAAAAAGTCCTTAATTTCTAGTATAAATTGTGTCATAATATAAAATAACCAATTAGTTAAGGCAAAATAAGTGAACGAAAAAATCAAAAAAATTCTAGACCAAAGTAAAGATCTTTGTTTAAAAATATTACCACCAATTTTGGGACCTTTACCCTTATCAAAAGAAAAAAGAATATCTGTTGAGCTCACAGAAAATGAGATAACAATTTGCAACCTACAATCGAAAAAAAAAATAATTAAAAAATTAATTAGAGAAAAATTTGAATTTTCTGGTTCAAAAAAAAATTTTAACACAGACTTTCAGAAGTACGTAGATCAAATTTCAGAAATAATAAAAAAAGAAAAATTTGAAAATAGTGAGGTAAATTTACTTATATCAACTACTGATGTCACCATAAAACAAATTAACATGCCACTTACTAGTGACTATAATTTATCAAAAGAAATTAAGACACCTGAATTTTGGTCTCAATTTTCAGATCTACCAGCTGAAGGAATTCAAGAAATGCTAGAGGGTTTAGCAGTTTCATATCAGGTTATAGATACAAATAAAGTTGATCAGACCATGGAAATTTTATTTGCCTACACCGAAAATAGTAAAAATGAAATTAAAAACAAAATATTAAAAGCCTGCAGGTTGAATCCTACTGTTTACGAAGTTAAATGTTTTGCGTTAGTAAATTTAATGATGTTGACTCAAAAAATTAATGAAAAAAATGATTTTATGTTATTAACGTATGGTGATAACGAAAATTATTTAATTTATAGAAAACAAAATATATTTACCTTTGTAGAAAATAAATTAACTCGTTCAGATATTACTTTATTAAAACAGCTTGAAAAATTACCTGATGGCACAGGACCCTTTTGGGATGAATTATATGATAGGGTTTTAAATAATATTAAACCTACTATTGATGAAATAATTGAAGACCCGGAAAATGATTTATCAAAGCTATATATTTTTAGTGAATTAGATGAAAATAAAAATTTTATGCTTGGAATTAAAAGTAAATTCCAAGATTTAGAATTAATTAATATTTCCACATTTCCTAAAAATTCTGAATTATTACCTTTAGATAATAAAAATAAAAATAAAAATAAAAAAAATAAAAAATTGATAAAGGAACAAGATCAAAACTTTTTTACTAGTAAAACTATTAACCTTAATAAAGAAACTTCAGATTTTTCTGAAAAAATAAATAATAAAAAAAACACATTTTCTTTTAATATTGGTGCTTCCTTAAGATATTTAAATCCATATAAAATAAGAGAACCTTTGAATTGTATCTATAAGATTAATCTTAATGGAAAAAAAAATATTATTATTCATAATAAAAAAATTTTAATTGAAAATAGCTTTTTAAAGTTTTTAACATTATTTTTTTTAATTCTTTTTACTGGTGTCTTAGTTTTTAAAATTCCAAATTACTTCAAAAATAAACAATTAATTGTGGATAATAAAAAAGTGAGTGAACTGCATGCATCTTTTAATGTTGATCTTATAGATTTGTCTTCAAAATTGAAAAAGTTACAATCTGATAAAATACTGGCAACAGAAATATTATCAAGGAAGGACGAATATTTAGATTTTATTGAAATAACAGATAGGCTGGTACCTGAGGGTGTAGTTTTGGATAGTATAGATTATCTTAAAGGTATTCATGTCGTTTTTATTGGAAAAGCAGCATCTGATTTGGATATTAATTTATTTTTGGTTAATTTAAGAAATGAATTAGGAAAACCTGAATTGAATAATTTAGATAAAATTTTTGAAAAATTTGAAAGTAAATCTATACCTGATGATATTTTAGAAAAATATGAAAAAGATGAAGTTATAGTAAAAAAAAAGTCTAATGCTAAGAATGATGAAGAGGACAAGGAACAAGTCAATGCTTCAGAAGTAAAAACATTTAAGATTAAATTATTTCTATAAAATGAAAAAAATTATAAAAAAAAAAAAAATAAAAAAAATTTTTATAAAAAAAAAAAAAGAAATCAAATTTGATTTATTTTCAGAGGATAATTTTATTTCTAGAAACGAAACTATTAAGAGATTTTATTACTTAGCTGCAATTATTCTGGTATTTATAATAATTCAAAGTACACTTATTTCACCTCCACAAAAACTAGTTAATTCTTTTATAAATGATTACAATTCAAAGAAAGCTATTCTTGAAACTTCCGAATCTATAAAATTGGGGATAAATAAGAAAATTTTTAAAGTAAGTAAAGAATTTGAAAATTTAGAGTCATTATTTTTTGATTTAAATAAAAGCCACGAATTTTTTACTTTAATAGCCAACACTGCTTTAATAAATAAATTAAAAATTTTATCTATGAAAAAAATAAAAGAAGAAATTTATAAAACTCCCAAGAAAGATGCAGACCCTAAAGCAAAAAAAATTGAATATGATCTTTTTCCTCAATATGTGCAATCAAACTTTCATATAAATTTTGAAGGAGAATATATTAATTATATAAATTTTATTAATGATATAAAAAAAAAAAATCAAGGTTTGGTTACAGAAAGTTCATTAATTAAAAAAAGTAAAAACAAAAAATTAAATATTCAATCAGTCATAACTATTAATTTTACTAAATCAGATGAATAAATATATATATTTTTTTTTAATTTTAAATTTTTTTTTTGGATCATTAGTAAATGGTGATGAAATGGTAAATAAAAAAAACTACCAAACAGTTGATCCTTTTAATAAAGACTTATCTAAAGTTATATCAAAAAGAGGCATGTATTCTAATGGTGACTATTACCCAATACAAAGTATGACATTATTAGCAACCTTGCAGGCAAACAATTCTAAAAAATCTTTTAAAAGTACATCCATATTAGAAATGCCAGATAAGAGCCAAATTGTTGTGTTCGAAGGTAATATCATTGGCAAAGAGAGGGCCATTGTAAAGACTATCAATCAGGATAGTATTATATTAAAATTAATTGATAAAAATTTAGAAATCAAAATAAATAAATGAAAAAAATATTAATTATACTTTTCCTTTTATCATTTTCTGGTTGTGTCACAAATGATGAACCTAAAAAAATGGTGATAAATTGTGGATTATTCGAATCTAAAGAAAAATGTGAAACAAGAAAACTGAAAGAAGAAGAAAAATTTATACAAGCAAAAAAAAAATATTTGGATAATCAAAAAGATATAGATAATTTAAAAACAATTAATACAAAAAAAGTTAAAGATGAAAGACAAGAGGTTGTAAATACAACAGTAGAAAGTGGTCCTACCACAGGGTTTATTAATAAAAAAAAACCCAGAAGAGCATTAAGTGCTAATCAAGGGAAATTAGACTCAAATACGATGATATCTGGACCAGTAGACCTAATTACAATTAATTTTAATAATGTTAACTTGTCTGAAGGATTAAATGCATTGGGAAGGTTAGTTGGTCGTAACGTGATTGTTAGTGAAAAAGTTGAAGGTAATCGTTATCTAAACTTTCAAATATACAATCAACCGTGGAATGATGTTTTTAACTCTATCTTAGAAATGTATAAACTTACTTTTGTTGGTGGACAAAATAATAATATTTTAAGAATATATACGTTGAAGGAAAAAATGAGTGAATACTCATCAGCATCAGGTTTAGATACCGAAGTATTTAATATATTTTACAATAAACCTAGTGACATATCAAAACAAATTTCATCTTTATTCCCAGGAAATTCAGCAGAGGGTGATGATGCAATAGGAGCTGCATCATTTATGGCAGACGATTTAAATAAAACGTTGATTGTTCAAGGTGTAAAATCTCAAATAAATAGTGTAGAAGAAATTCTAAATACATTAGATGTGAAAAAAGCTCAAATTTTAATTGAAGCATTTATAGTGGAAGTATCACCAAAATTTGAAAGAAAGCTTGGATCAAGACTTGGTATAGCTGGAAATACACTTAATGCAGCTGATTCAGACGAAAGTAAAATTGTGAGAGGTATTGCTGGAACTCAACTGACTACACCTACAGATACATTAACACCTGGTACTGACGAAAACAGTGTAACTAGCTTTTTAGTTGGTGGAAGTTCAGGTTTAGGAATAATTGCTAAAACATCAACTCAACAATTAAAAATAGAGATAGATGCCCTAGAAACTGAAGGAGACTCTAAAACATTATCTAATCCTAAGGTATTCACTGTTAGTGGAAAAAATGCTAAAATTACACAAGGTACAAATTTAGTTATTGAGCAAGAAGTAACAGCTGTAGGTGTTGTAACAACAACGAAAAAATTTATTCCAGTTATTTTAGAGCTTGATGTAACACCAACGGTGACAGGAGATGGCACAATTGAATTATTACTTAAGATTAAAAATGATAGTCTAACAGATCGAGCAAATGCCATTATTTCAAATAATACAGTTAGTACTAGTCTACTGATTAGAGATGGAGAGATTGCGGTGATAGGTGGTATATTAACAGAAGCTAAAACTGAATCATTCAGTAGAGTTCCATTACTAGGGAAATTACCAATCGTGGGAGCTTTCTTTAGATCAAAAGCAGAGAGTGATAAAAGGACAGAGCTTTTGATCTTTATCGCACCGAGGATAGTTTAATGCAAATTACTGATGCTGCTACTGATAAAATTACAAATCTTTTAAAGACGCAAGGTATATTATCTGAAAATAGATTTAATTTAGTTGCTGCACAATTTGCAGCAAATAAAGAAAAAATAGTTCCTGAACTTATCAATAAAAAATTTATCACTGAAGATGATGTAGCAAAAGTTGTCTCTAGAAGCTTGGGTGCTAAAAGACTTGAACTACAAAGAAAAGATGTAAATTTAGCTGCATTTAATCTAATTCCTGAAGATATAATTAAACATGAAAAAATTATTCCATTTGGAGTAGATGGACCAGTTATAAAAGTTGCTATTGCAGACCCTACAAAAGTTATATTAATGGCTAAAATAAAAGCGGCATCACAAAAAAGTGTGGCATTTTTTATAGCTAAATTTTCTGAAATTGATGAAATTTTAAAATCAAATATTTTTGAAGAAGCTAAAGCTAAATCGTCAGCTCCTGGAGTAGCTAAAGGTGCTGGAGTAGCTAAAGGTGCTGGAATAGATCCAAGATTAATGGGAGTTCAACAAAAAGCAAGATCGGCAGCTATAACAGGAACTAATATTGTAGCATTTGTTGATCAAATTTTTCAAGATTCATTAGCTGATGGAACTAGTGATATTCATATAGAAACTTTTAGAGACAGTGCACAAGTAAGATTTAGAACTGATGGAATTATGAAAGTTCAAGAAGAATTAAGTGCTCAGATTAGAAAAAATTATGGATCAGTTGTAACTAGAATGAAAATTATGGCTGGGTGTGATATTTCTGAACAAAGATTACCTCAAGATGGAGCTATAACAGTTAAAGATCAATCCCAAGGTGGAAAAGACACCGATGTAAGATTTAATGTTGTGCCAACAAAATATGGTGAACGTATTTGTATGCGTTTGTTGAAAAGTAGTAATATCATGGCTCTAGATTCTATTGGAATACCAGAGGTGGATTTAAAAAAGTTTATAAAAGGAATTGAGTCTCCACAAGGAATGGTACTAGTTACTGGTCCAACGGGTAGTGGTAAGACCACAACTTTGTATGCTGGTATCCAACATATTAATTCTCCAGAAACTAATATAATGACAGCAGAGGATCCTGTTGAGTATACCATGGCAGGGATTGGGCAAGTTCAAGCAAATGAAACAATAGGATTATCTTTTGCAAACATCTTACGAGCCTTTCTTCGTCAAGATCCTGAAGTAATTCTTGTTGGAGAGATAAGAGATAAAGAAACAGTTGATATTGCAATCAAAGCTGCTCTTACTGGTCACTTAGTATTATCCACTCTACACACACAAGATGCTTTAGCAACAATTGTACGTATGACAAACATGGGAGTCCCTCCTTTTATGATTTCAGGTGCTTTAAATATGATTGTAGCACAAAGACTAGCTCGAAGAACGTGCAAAACATGTTTAACAGATGATACAGCGATCACACCAGAAATGTTAAAAGATGTTGGTTATTCTGCAACAGAAATTCCTAGTATTAAATGTAAAAAAGGTAGTGGTTGTGACAAATGTGAAGGTAGTGGCTATAAAGGTAGGCAAGGAATATACGAGTTTTTAGAAATAACAAATAAAGTAGGGCAAGGTATTATTGATAGTTTACGTACACATGAATTATTAGAGGTCGCTAAAAAAGATGGTTTTGTAACAATGGAGCAAAGAGCAAGAGATCTTGTTAAAGATGGTGTTCTTTCATATGCAGAGTTTTTAAGAGTAATTTCAATTAGTCATTAATAAAAATGGCATCATTTTCTTATTCAGGATCAAAAAAAGGTAAAAAAATTACAGGTGCAATTGATGCTGATGATGAAGCTAAAGCTAAAAGTAAACTAAAAGAACAAGGTATTATAGTTTCAAAAATAGAAGTACAAAAATCTAATGACTTAGATGATGAAGCGCTCCCTGAGCCTAAGCTTTTCATGGGTATGCAGCTAGAGTCTAATAAAGTTACTGACAAAGATGTACTTGATTTTACCAATAAGCTTAAAACTATGATTAATGCTAATTTACCAATTTATGATTGCCTAAAACTACTTAGAAAACAGAATAAAAAACCAGGTATGATTAAAATAACTAAATCGTTATTAGCAGATTTAGACCAAGGATTAGCATTTAGTTATGGCTTAGAAAAATTCCCAGACACTTTTAATGAGTCTTATTTAAACATGGTTAAAGCAGGTGAGAAGAGTGGAACCTTAGGTAACTTTTTATCAAAAATAAATGAAATGGTGCAAGCCCAAATGAAAATTGTTAAAGAAATAAAAGGTGCGATCACATATCCTGTTATTCTCTTATCAGTTGCATCTCTTGTAACTATTGTGATGTTAGTGAAGGTGGTACCTGTATTCCAAGATATTTATGGAAGTATGGGAGTAGAATTGCCTGATGCTACAAAAAAAATTATCGCCGCTAGTGAATTTATGCAAGGTAGGGGTGGTGCTATTTCAGTATTATCTATAATCCTATTTTTTGTTGGCTTTAAACAAGCTGTGAAAAGATCTTATTGGTTTAGAAAAAAATGGCATACAGCAATTTTAAAATTGCCAGCACTAGGAACATTAATAGAAAAATCTATTTATGCTCAAATGGGCATGGTTCTTGGTAATTTATTAACAGCTGGGGTCAGTATTATCGAAGCTTTGGATATAGCAAGTAAAGTCACAACAAATTTATTAGTTAGAGAGTCTACGGAAAGAATTAAGAATGAAGTTCTAACTGGTAAAAGTTTATCAGCACTTTTTGCATCTGAAAAAAAAGTTTTCCCAATGGAATTTGCAGAATTTATGAAAGTTGGTGAAAAAACAGGTAGTGTTGAACAGATGTTTTTTTCTATAGCTGATTTCTATGCTGCAGAAGTAGAAGAGGCTGTTGAGAAATTAAAACAGTTTATTGAACCTGTTATGATTCTTTTAATTGGAAGTATAATTATGGTTTTATTGTTAGCTCTATATCAGCCTATATTCAGTATGGGAGATGCGATAAAATAAAAAAACCCCCTTTCTTAAGGGGGTTTTAAATTTTAACTAAAAAAAATATTAAATTTAATATTTTGTAATAGTGTTTACTTCATTTGTTCCAGTCACAACAAGTGTGTTCATATTCACTGTTAGGGCTGAACCAGTACCAGCTACTGTAATAACCATCAAACCTTCTGCCGCTGCAGTACCAGATACTGCACTAAATACTGCTTGAGTATAAGGGTTTTGCATACCCATTTGAGCTGCACCAGTTCCATTAATATAGGCAATTAGCAGAACTTCAGTTGGATTACTAGTACATGCTCCAGTCCAAATGAAATTACCTGCACCACCAGCACATTTTGCCATTTCAGCATTTACCATTGAAATAACTTGCTTATGTTGTGCGATTGCAACTTTTTTCTTAGCATCAGCCGTGTAACCTGAGTAAGCTGTAATACCTACTGCAGACAGTACACCAATGATTGCGATAACTACTAATAATTCAATTAGTGAGAAACCTTTTTTTACTTTTAACATTATTTTCTCCGTTCGTTAGTTAAGTTATTAATTAATAACATATATATATAACCTCATTAAATATTGTATTTTATATACAATTCAAGCTTTAATTAATCATTATTATTGTATGTTATAAGATATTTTAAGTTAAGTTAAGCTTACGTTGAGTTTAAATTAATCTAATGAAGTAATTCTGAAAAGTATAGTAAAATTATAAAAGATAAACCTAAACTTGAACCAAAAGGAATTTCAAAATTCTCATCTTTGTTTTTATTAAATATTAAATAATAAAAAATTCCAATTATAGAAGAGAGGATAAGCAAATATAGGAAAAATCTAAATCCAGTCCATGTCGTTAAACCAGCAATAAGAATTATATCTCCCCCACCCAAACCATCAATATCTTTTAGTTTTTTGTAAATAAATTTTAATAATCCAAACAAACCAGAAGAAACTAGCATTGTAATGAACGAATCTATAGCCGTTATATTAAAAGGATTAATAAGTGGAAAAAAATAATTAACGATAAGACCTATTAAAATTAATGAATAAGAAAATATATCAAAAATAATCCGGTCTTTGTAGTCAATGATAATTATTAATAGTAAAATGAAAAATAGAATATTTAACACCATTATTTGATAGGTGTTAAATAAGATAAAGTTAATAAGAAAAAGAATCCCTGCAATTAATTCAACAACAAAATAGCTAGCATCAATTTTTTTTTGGCAGCAATTTGACTTGCCTCGTAGTATTAAAAATGAAAATAATGGAATATTATAAAACCATTTAATTTCCTGATTACATTTTTCACAATAAGATTTTTTAAAAACTATATCTTCATTTTTTGGTAACCTTAAAACGCATACATAAATAAAGCTTCCAACAATTGCACCAAAATAGAAATTAAAAAAGTAAAACATTACTTAAAATCAGATAAGGGATAAGTTATTTGAGCATTGAATTTATTAAAGAAGAGACACTATGCCAAATTTGATTAAAATTTAGATCTATTATTTGAAATTTATTGAAGAAAAACAATATAGCAATAATAGTGAATAGGAGCAAAAGCATACCAAAACCATTTTGTAAATTATTTGACTTAGGTTTTACATTTTCTAAAATCATTTCTTCTTTATAATTTTCGTTTATTAAAGTTTCATTAGTTGTATTTTTTAAACTATCTTCCGCTTCTTCAATTATGTTTGCTGTATTTTTTGGAACTATTGTTTTTATTTCTTCTAATTGAATTTTTGGTTCATCGGCGTCAACTATATTTTTATAAGCTTCTGATTTATCTTTTTTTTTAAATATACTTTTAAAAAAATTTGGTTTTTCTTCATCTTCATACTCAACTTGTATCTCACTTTCCAAATCTTCAAACCTTTCAACTACACCTTCTATTTTTTCAAATCTTTCATTAGAATCACTTGATTGATTCTCAATAGTTTGTATTTTTTTTTCTAATATTTCAATTTTTTCTAATAATTCAGAAATTTCTTGCTGGTTATGACCAATGTTACCTTGAGGTATATCTTCCTCAATTTCTGTTGTAACTTCAGGCTGGGAACTGTTATCAGCAGTTGCTGCGACCACACTAACATCTTCTATTCTATTCAATTGTTCTTTAATTTCTGATAATTGATCTAATTTTTGTAACTGTAAACTTTCTAAATCCATTTTATTATCAATACTTGATAAGGTGTTAGACATAGTCTCTAATGTTTCCTCAAATGGTGCTGAATTCATTGTAATTAAAGATTCATTTGCTTCTGCTATAGGATCTATTTCTTTTTCTGGAGTTTCACTTAATGGATCTGATAATTCATTATCAGTTTCTAAAGGAATTTCATCAGTTAAATCTGAGGTTTTTTCATTGAGAGAAGTTTCTTCAGTATCTTCACTAAAATCTCTCTCAAATTCATTTTCATTTTCTTCTGACATATAAGTAATCTTTAATATATTTTTTTAATAGAAAATATATATAGTGTTATTTTAATATTAATATAGGATTTTTTACAATGGATATAAAAGAAGAGAATACTGGCTCTAAGCTAATTGTACATATTGATGGAGAGATTGATCTAGAAAAGACTGATGATTTAAGAGAAAAAATATCAGTAATTATTGATAATAATTCAAGTATTGAGCTTAATCTAACGAAGGTAACTTATATAGATTCATCAGGTGTAGCTGTCTTAATTGAGTCAAATCAAAAAGCTCAAGAATTAGATAAAGAACTGACCTTGAACTTAAGTGAAGCAGTACTTTCAGTTTTAAAAATGGCAAAATTAGAGTCATTTTTTAAAATGGCCTAAATATAAATGCCATCTAAAACCTTTAAAGCAGAAAAGTCTAATTTATTACTTATAAGAGAATTTATTAAAAAATTCATTATTAAGAATAAAATCAAAGATGATTTACAATATCAAATTATATTAGCTGCAGGGGAGGCTTCTATGAATATTGTTCAGCATGCATACAAAGGGGGAGATGCTTTAAAAAGAATTAAAGTAGATTTAAATTTAATTAATAAAACATTAATTTTAGATTTTTTTGATGAAGGGTTAAAAGCAGATTCATCAAAGATTAAACCGAGAAAACTAGAAGATATAAGACCAGGTGGCCTAGGAACACATTTCATAAAAATGGTGATGGATGAAGTTCAATGGGGAGAGTCTAAAGATAATTGGGTTAATCATTTAATTCTTAAAAAAAAAATTTAAATTACTAATCTTTTTCAACCAATCCTTTTTCAATTAAACCTTCTAGATATTTTTCTCTAGTGAACATTCCTTCTTTTCCAGAAGTTTGTAACGTAGAAGCGATCTGAGCTGTTTTACCTTCTCTAATTAAATTTCTAATTGCACTATTACCAGTCATCACTTCAAAGCAACCAATTCTACCTCCACCTTTTTTCTTTAATAATTGTTGAGACATTACTAACCTTATAGAGCCAGCTAACATTGCTTGAGCTAATTCTTTTTGGTCGGGGGGAAAAACATCAAGTACTCTTGTAATTGTTCCAGCAGCATCTGCCGCGTGTAAAGTTCCAAAAACTAAGTGTCCTGTTTCAGCAGCCGTAAGAGCCAATGATACAGTTTCATAATCACGCATTTCACCGACTAAAATAATATCAGGATCTTGTCGTAATGCTGATTTTAATGCTTTAGCAAAACTTGCAGTATCTTTTCCAACCTCTCTTTGAGAGATGATACTTTTTTTTGCATGATGAACAAATTCAATTGGGTCTTCAATGGTAATAATATTTTCTGACCTTGTGGCATTAATTTCACCTATCATTGCTGCAAGAGATGTAGATTTACCAGAGCCTGTTTGACCAGTCACTAATACTAATCCTGTTTTATTTTTTATTGCTTCATGTGCTGCTTGAGGTAATCCCAACTTACCTATATCAGGAATTTCAGTTACAATTTTTCTAAGAACCATACTTGGTCCGTATGAAGAGAAATATCCATTTACCCTAAATCTTTGACCCTCTAAAACAACTGCAAAATCTAAATCTGCTTTAACAATCAGAGTTTTATAAAGTGCTTGAGTTAAGTGAACTTTCCAAAAATCATTTATGGCATCTTTTGTAATAATATCATCCACAAAACTTAGTATTTCTCCACCAGCCCTAAGTGACATGGGTTGACCAGCTCTTATATGAAAATCAGACAGGTCATGTTCAGAAGTATATTTTAGTATTTTAGCGCCTAATTCCATAATATTTTTTATTAAATTATACGTTAGTTTTATATTTTTGTGTATTCAATAAAAATGATCTATTTTGTTAAAAAAGCTTTTAATATATTGTATGAAGATATTTAATAAACAGAGAGACACAGTAGCTATTATAATAGCGTTAGTTATCTTAATTAAGTTTATAAACCCCGCTATAATCAAAAAAATATCTAATATTAATTATGATACATATCAGTCTTTTTTTGAAAAAGAATTTGATCAAAAAGATATTAGGATAATAGATATTGACGATAGAAGTCTTGCTGAAGTGGGACAATTTCCTTGGAGAAGAGACAAGATGGCAAAAATCGTAGATAACTTAACTGAAGCTAATCCAAAAGTAATAGCATTTGATATTTTTTTTAGTGAACCAGATAGAGAAAATCCTACAAAAATTTTAAAAGAATTATCTATTTCAACAGACAATGTAATTGATAGTGATTTAGAATTTGCTAAATCAATAAAAAATAGCAAAATAATTTTACCGATAGTTGGATTGATTAAAAAAAATAATCAAAATTATAAAGATCAAGCTAAAGCTAGGTTTATTATAAAAGGTCAATCAGTAAAAAAATATATATATAAATTTTTAGCTGGACTAGCATCATTAGAGAAGTTCAACAATGAAGCTAAAGGTATTGGCTCAATATCAATACTAGATAGTGAAGATGGGACCTTAAGATATGTTCCTTTGTTAGTTAATATAGATGATCAAGTTTGGCCTTCTTTATCATTAGAAATAATACGAGTTGCAAATAATCAAAAAAATTATTTAGTTAAAAGTAATGAAATGGGAATTGAAAATATAAAAACTCGAACAGCTAATTTTTATACAGATGAAAATGCTCTGATACATTTGAAGTATAAAAGGTTTAATCCTGAGCATTACATTCCAGCTGTTGATATTCTTAATGGTGAATTTAATGTTGATGAAATTAAAGACAAGATAATAATAATTGGTTCTTCGGCAGCTGGAATATTTGATTTAGTTAAAACTTCAACAGGTAGAACTATTCCTGGAGTACAAGTTCATGCTAATATTATTGATAATGTATTAAATAATGACACAATAATAATCAATAACTTTTCAATAATAATTGAAAATATTATTTTATTTATTGCCTTAGTATCTTTGTCAATTGTTCCAAAAATTTTAAAACCAAAATATTCGATAATTTATTTTTCAGTTTTTCTATCTATAATTTTTTTCACTAGTGTTATTTTATATCAATTTAATTATTTCATTGATGTATTTTTTAGCATTATTGCTTCAACGATATTGTTTACTGTCACAATTAACTTTAGGTTTGTTGATGAGAACACTCTAGCCATTGAAAATGAAAAAAAACAATTGGTTTTAAAACAAGAAAGAGAAATTGCAGGTGAAGTTCAGAAAAAATTATTTCCCCCTGCTAAAGAAAAGAATGACTATATTTTTGCAAAAAATGTTCCTGCTAGAGATGTTTCTGGGGATTATTTTGATTATTTGAAAATAAATGATAATGAGATTTATTTTACTTTAGCTGATGTTTCTGGAAAAGGAATTAAAGCCGGTATGCTTATGGCTAATGCTTCAGCTGTATTTAGATCAATGGCAAGGCTAGAAAAACCAGTTCCTACAATTGCAAGATTTGTTAACAATCAAGTGAACGAATCCTCTTATAAGGGTATGTTTATTACCGCTGTTATAGGTAAATTAGATATAGCCAAAAAAGAAATTGAATATATAAACCATGGTCACGAGCCAGTTATGATCATGAATAAAGAGTTTAAATTTGAGTATAGAGGAGCGGCACTTCCACCACTAGGTCTTATGAAAATGAAAGATGACGCCTCTTTTAAAACTACAACTGAAAATATAGCAGATAAAGTAGTTTTGATTTATACAGACGGTGTAACTGAAGGATATTTAAAAGATGGGTCTGAATTAAGAGTGGATGGGCTAGAAAATGAAATTATAAAAACTAATTCCTTTGAACCAGTTAAAATTATAGATCGCGTTTGTGAAATATTAACCGAGTCTAATGAAAAGTTAAGAGATGATGTTACTTGTTTGGGAATAACCATATGAAAAAGATAGTTTTATTATTTTTACTAACTTTATTTTATTCAACTAATGTCTATCCTGAAATTACCTATCTTCAGATTTTAAAAGATCCAACGGATTTAAGATTAAATTTACAATATGCAAAAGAACAAGAATTAAAAGGTCAATATAAATCTGTAACCGCTACTTTAGAAAGACTAACTTCTCTTTATCCAAAAAACATAAATCTAAAATTATATTTACTATCGATGTCAATTAAAACAGACAGTACTGAAAAAACACTAAACCTGATTCAAGAGATTCAATCTAGTGATCAAATAACTGAAGACATAAAAAAACAAGTTGCCCAAGTATTTGATGACATGAATAAAAAGAAAATTGACACAGATGCTATTGCTAAGAAAAAAGCAAGAGAAAAAGCACAATTGGCTGCTGCAGACCAAAAGCAACAAGCTCCTGCAGAACCTAAGAGTCCTTGGACTTGGTATACAGAGGTTGGTGTCACACATATGTTGAATTCTAATATCTCAAACAGATCTGAGTCTAAAACTAGAAATGTTGGAAACACTATTGTTACTATGCCGGGTGTAGAGGGAGACAATGTTGAAACTTTAAAAAACACTTATGGAGCAATCTATCAAATAAATCCATCTTCTAATTTATCTTTGTCAGCTGGCCACACAACAACTGAACAAAATAGAGCAACTTCAGATGAAAATGATACACAATCACTGTCAGCAACTTACAGTAAGTTTTTAGAAAGAAATTCAATAACATCAACATTTTCTTTTACTGATGCTAACACTAGAAGAGCTGCAGATACTTTTACTAAAAGCTTATCATTAGATAATAGATTTGCTCTTACAGAAAAACATAAATTGTTAACAGGTGTTAATATTGGTAGAACACAAAATGATCAAAATTCAGCAGGTTTAACTAGAAGAACTGGTAATACCTGGAAACAAGGTTTTGTAATTGGGCACGAATATTTTTTTACACCACAACATAATATCAAGTTAAAATATGCTTTTACAGACACTCATGCTATTGGAAATTTTAATGCAAATGAAGACCAGACAGTAACAGCCTCTTATGGAAAAAATTTTAAAATTGGTAACTTAGGATTAACTTATGCAGTTTCTGATAAGGATTACTTTACACCAGACGCAGTCCTTGCTGGTCCTATGGGCAGAAGAGACGATAGTAAAACTAAAACAATATCTTTTAATGGTAATTTAAATCAATTATTTTCAGCTCAAAAATTAATAATTATTCCCAAACCACTAAGTCAATTCTTAAATACCCTAAATTACAATACAGCTTGGTCAGAAACCCAGTCTGAAGGTACTCAATTACAGCAAAACTATAAAAAAGAATCTTTTACGCTTGGCTTAACAAAAAGGATGTATTTTTGATAATAACGATTAATATTAAGAATAATATTTTTATGAAAACTTTAAGTAAAGCTTTAGTTATATTTTTATTTACTACACAAGTATTTGCAGCAATTGAACAAATTGGTGTGATTGGTTTTGTAACTGGTGATGTCTTCAATCAAAAAGGTGAAAAATTGAACGTAGGAGATTCCATATTTTTTGGTGATACAATTAGAGCAAGTGAAGGTGCAAAATCACAATTGATGTTTATTGATCAAACAGTTATGACAATAGGTGCTAAAACTGAACTAACTATTGATGAGTTTGTTTATGATCCAGCTGAAAGTACTGGAAAAATATTAACAACAATTAAAGCTGGAAGTGTTAAAATTTTAACTGGAAAAATAAGTGAAAATAATCCAGAAAACCTAGAAGTTAAAACACCGGCAGGTACTATTGGAACAAGAGGTACAGAATTTAAAGCATCTGTTGACCCAGTAACTACTGAAAGCAAAATTTTACTAGTTGGACCTGGACCGAACAACCAATTAAACTTAAGACCAGGATCTGTTGAAGTCTCTAACGGATTAGGGACAGTTATTCTAGATCAACCTTATTTATATACACAGCTAACACAAAACCTAGCTCCAACTAAAGCAGCAATTATTCCCCAAGCAGAATTACAAGTATTTCAATCATTAGAAGTTGAACCTGAAGCACCTGGATCAACTGAAGCTCCTGGTACAGAAGGTGAAACATTATTAGCAGAGGGTGAACTGAATGAAAAAGAAATTCAAGATATAGTTAAAGGTGAAATGTTTGCAGAAGGTGAAGATGAAAGTAGTTTAGTAATGGACACTTTGGTAGCTGCATTAGCTAAAGGTGATGGTGGTATTACAGCTCAAATGTTGGGAAAATCTTTTATGTCTAGTGGTGATCAGTTGAGAATAGAGGCTGGAGATTTACCAGAAGGAATGGAATTAAATTCTCCTGAGGCATTAATATTTATGGAAAATAAAGTAATGCAAAATCTTGAAAAAGTTATGCTTGTTAGTGCCAGAATTAAAGATGTTAAATATGTTCCATCAAATTTTAATCAATTTTCTGACTTTGATGATATCAGAGTTCCAATTTTAAATGAAGAAACAGGCGATGTTGTTTTTCTTGATATGGGAAACATAGATTTTAAACCACAAGCTTTACCTGCAGGTTTTAATCTTGATGAAGGTCCAAGTTTAAGGTCTAGAGCGCCTGAACAAATATTTCTTAAAGGAAAAAGTGAAGATGAAAATGTTTTTATAAATTTCGATGAAGGTCAATTCTTTGAAGAAGCAATTAATCCTGAAATGGAAGCCTTAGATGCAAAATATGCAAGTGCTAAGGAGGCTGGTGCTTCACAAGAAGAAATGGAAGCAATCTTTACTGAGATGGATGATGTATTGCAAAAAGTTGATGAGGCTATGGTTGCAATTGATATGAATAGTATACAAGATAATTTTATGCCAGTTGGAATGAAATTAGATATTTTTACAGCAGCAGAATTTACTAAAGAGCAAGATGCCTTTTTATTTGATGCTGGTCAGTATTCAGAAAGTTGGGATCAAGCTGAAGAAGGAAAAGTTGCAATTTTCCAAATGGATGGTTCGGTTGATTTTGTTGACGAAAAAGACGCTTTTAGCGCAAGAGAGGCTGTAGATAAAGCTTATGAAGCAGATTTTGCAGAAGCTTTTCCAGAAATCTTTAGAGCTGAAAAAAAAGCAGAAGCATTAATGATACAGGCTGATGCAGAGGCAGATAAACTTTATGCACAAATGGATGATCTATTTGAATCAGGAGGATCAGCAGAAGAGATGAATAATTTAATGGAAAAAATTGATGGCCAAATGGCAGCTGTATATTCTGAAGTAGATGCTGCTTTTCAAGAAGTAATATTAGTTGAAATGAAAACAGATGTGCTAATGATTGCAGAAGAAGCTGCAAGTTTAAAATCTGATATAGCTGGAGCTAAAAAAACTGGAATGATAAATGGTGTGAAAGTTTCTAAAGAAGAAATTGCAGCTGCAGAAGAAGAAGTGGGATCACTAGAAACGGATATTCAATCAGGTAAAGAAAATTTTGCTGCAGAGGTTGATTTTGTATCACAAGAAATGCCTGAAATGGATATGGCGGTAATGGAAAATGCTGTGAAACCTATGGAAATGGAAATGGCACAAGTAGAACAATATTATGAAGAACCGCAATATTATGAAGTACCACAATACTATGAGTCATATGAACAAGAACAGTTTTCAACTGGAGTATCCACTTATTCAGATTTAAACCAAGTATCTAGTGGTAGAGATGATTATTATGGTACAGTAACAAATTTAGAAATTGTTACAGCAGGAAGCTCTGCAAATAGTGCAGTTGATGCTGTAGGAGATATTGCTGGTACTTTTACTGCAACAACTACAATAGATTATAGTGCCAGAACTGTAACTCAAGGTGCTAATATAACAGTCAATAAACTGGGTCAAAATACAACGTCTAGAACTTTTAGTGTTTCAAACAACCAGTCATACTCTATGGGTTCTGGTAATGTAACCCCAAGTGTATCATTCAATGTTACTGGAGATGACGCTGCTGATGGTGTAAATGCTAGTTCAACAATTGACACAAATCTTAATACTACTGTAACTACAGCAAATGATAATACCTTCGTAGAAACTGGTACTGGATCAGTAGATACCCATTACTTAGTTAAAGTTTCTAATGACGTACAAAATAGTACAACTAGTGTTGCTGCTGGCACGGTTCAAACTACTGTTTCAGTAGAGTCGTTTCAAGCAAGTGGTCAGCTTAATAAAGCATCAGGAACAGATCAAGCTGTCTCTAAATAAAAATTATTTATAAGTTTTAAAAAGTTTCTCACCTAAAGGACTTATGGGATCCTGAGGTTTAGGTTTATTGTTAGTTTTTCCTTCAACAATATTTAATAGTTTTTTTGCAAGGCCATTTTTTCTAAAAAGGGGGTTAACAAAAATATATTCAATTTCAGCTTGGTCTGTGTATCTAACAAAACCTAATGTGGTATTAATATTTTTAAAAGTGACCACACCATCACTGTAGGAAACATCATAATTTACATTATCTAAATTGTTCATCAATTATTGCCGTCTACTTTAAGTTTTTTTTCTAATTTTCTGACAAAAAAAGAAACGATTAATATCAAGACTAAGTACTCTAAAATTAAAAATGTATAAATTTCTAATGGTCTATAAGTGCTGACTACTAATTCGTTGGCTTTTCTTGTTAAATCACCAATTCCAATAATTGAAACTAACGAAGACATTTTTAAAACGTAAACAAACTGATTACCCAATGCAGGTAAAATATTTTTAATTGCTTGAGGTAGTATCACTAATCTTAATCTTTTAAAAAAAGTTAACCCTAATGAACTTCCAGCTTCCCATTGTGCTTTTTTAATAGAATTAATACCTGCTCTAAAAATTTCAGCCTGAAAAGCACTTTCACTTATTGATAAAGCAATGATACCTGAAACAAATGGACTAAAGCTTATTCCCGTCATTATCGGTAAACCATAATAAATCCATAAAATTAGAACAAGTAATGGTATTGCTCTCACAATTTCAACATAACCAATATTAATAAATGTTAAAAACTTACTTTTAGCTAAAGATGGAATTGCAAAAATAAATCCCAAAATCATTGAGATAATTATTGATATCACTGAAATGTAGACAGTTGTTGTTAAACCGCTTAGTAAAAATTTTAAATTAGTTAGACCATCAACATTATTAGGTGAAAGAATAAACCAGCCTAACTCATGATCACTACAAGAAGTTAAAGGTAAGATTAAAAGTAAAAAAAATATATTTCTCACTCTTAAAATTATAATGAATTACAAATTAATATCTAATTGATTATAAACTTTTTAAATTATACTTAGCTAACAATTTATTAAAAAAACCAGAGGTTTGCTTCTTTTTAATCCACTCACTAATATAATCATTCCAAACTTGGTCATTTTTATCAACCATCATTGCTAAAAAAGCAGGATTTTTTTCACCATCTTGCACGATTACTAATTGAGGGTATTTAACAACAAGCTTGTTTGCTTCTGTTGAGCTTGTAATGTTTCCATCAGCTCTTCCAGATAATACTTCTTGAAAGTCTCTTGCAGGAGATTCAACTGATTTTAGTTTAGATTTTGGAAAAAATTCTTTAGCTTTTTCTTCTTGAGATGTACCTAAAGTTGTAGCAATTGTAACATTTTCACCATTTAAAGATTTCCATGTGGGAAATTTTTTAATATTTTTTTTTAATACTAATGGAACAGTTCCATATTTATAGTAGGTGCTAGTAAAACCAGCCACTTCTGCCCTTTTTGCAGTTTTAGTGACACTTGTTGAAACATCATATCTTCCTGATGTTATTCCTGAAACTATTGTCTTCCATTCAGTTGGTACAAAAGTAATTTTTACACCCATGTCTTTTGCCAATTCTTGCATGACATCAATATCAAAACCAACATACTTGTTTGTAGCTGGATCTTTCATTGACATTGGATCCCAGTCACCTGTAGTTCCAACTTTTAATTCACCAGAAGATAAGATCTGATTAAGTTTTGATTCTGCATTAAGAGAGAAGGGTAAAAGTGCTAATAGCACTACTAAAATTATTTTTTTCATACACTCCATATAACAAAGATTTAGTAAAATATAGGTCTATAACCTTGACGCACTATCATTTAACCATGAGTATAAATGCTCAGAAAACGACCTTCTTACTAATAAGTTTACCTCATTTATTCCCGTAAGATGAATAATCACATCAATATGGGATAATATTGTTTGAACAACAGATCCTTTTTTATTTTTAAACTCATTAAAGTTAAAAGGTGAACCTGTTGCAAATAGATCAAAAACTTTATTCCCCTTTATATTAATCATTACGAATTGATCACTAACATTTGTTATAGCACCTAAGTTAACTTTTGAGATATTCTTAATCAAATTATCTTCAACTTCGTAAGTATTAGTGTCATTACTTAAAGTATTATTAGAAACTAACATCCATTCATCAGGACTTAACCATAAAGCTGTTAAAGCTTCACCAGATGTAGATGTATTTGCTATAGTGGGTAAAATTATATTTAATTTTTTTTCAATAGCAGTAATAAAATCTTTTGTTTTACCTCTTATGATTAATTTCATAATAGGCTTAATTTCTTTCATGTCTAAATCTGAGTAAGACTTGTCTTCTTTTATAGATGTGTTGTAATTAAGCATTTAACCTCACATTTTCTTTATCAAAAAATACTGGATCAACAATAGTTACATTGATATTTTTATTTTCCATTGGAATAAATAATTTTTGACCCATCATATTTTTACCACCTCTAACTACAGCAAGGGCAATAGATTTATTTAAATTTGGGCTATAATAACTTGATGTAACATGACCAAGCATTTCAACTGGTGTTGTACTGGTATTAGCCACTATCTGTGCACCTTCTTCTAAAACTTCACTTGGATTGTCTGTTACTAAACCAACTAACTGTTTACGATCTTCCTTCATAGTATCTGATCTGTAAAGTGATCGCTTTCCAATAAAATCATATTTTTTTTTGCTTACAATCCAGTCCATCTGTAAATCAATGGGTGTCATTGTGCCATCTGTGTCTTGACCTACAATAATAAACCCTTTTTCAGCTCTTAATAAATGCATTGTCTCAGTTCCGTAAGGAGTGATTTTAAATTCTTGACCAGCTTCCATGCATTTTTCCCAAAGAGTTTTACCAAAATTTGCTTGAACATTAATTTCATAACTATGTTCACCTGTAAAACTTATTCTCATAACTCTGCATTTGATGTTACCAATTTTTGCATTTTTAAAAGACATATGAGGAAAGTTTTCGTCAGATAAATCTAAATCTGGAATTATTTTATTCAATATCTTTTTACTATTAGGGCCACAAACACTTGCTGTTGCATAATGATCAGTTACTGATGATAAGTAGACATCCAATTCAGACCATTCAGTTTGAAGATAATCTTCAAGTTTGCCTAATACATTTGCAGCACCGCCTGTAGTTGTTGTCATAATATAGTGATTTTCATCAAGGCGTGTTGTTACACCATCATCATAAACCATACCATCTTCGTTAAGCATTAAGCCATAACGACATTTTCCAATAGCAAGTTTTGACCAGGCATTAGTGTAAACTCTATTTAAAAATTCTGATGCATCAGTTCCTTGAATATCAATTTTACCAAGTGTTGAAGCATCTAATATACCAGCACTATCTCGTGCAGCTTTACTTTCTCTTTGAACAGCCTCATGCATAGTCTCTTTGTTTTTGGGGTAATACCAAGCTCTTTTCCACTGCCCAACATTTTCAAATTCTGCTTTATTTTCATTATGCCAATCATTCATTGGTGTTCTTCTAAATGCATCAAAATATTCGCCAACATTTCGACCAACCATGGTACCAAAAGTTAAGGGTGTATAAGGAGGTCTAAAGGTTGTTGTACCAAGTTCTCCAACTTTAACACCTGCTGTATCAGCAATAATCCCAAGTGCATGCATGTTACCAAGCTTACCTTGATCAGTTCCCATACCAGTTGTTGTATAACGCTTTACATGTTCGATAGATCTAAAACCTTCTCTTAGTGCAAGTTTTATATCGTTAGCAGTTGCGTCATTTTGATAATCAACAAAAGGTTTTGTTTTTCCAAGAACTTTATCTGATGGAAGCAACCAAATATTTCTTATAGCTTTGTCTTTGGGACACTTAATATCTAAATTATCATAATCAGTTTTATTAACACTTAAAAACTCCTTTAAGCTTTTTGAGGTATTATTAATAATTTCATCTAATTCAAAATCACCATTACAAGAACCAATGCTTATTTGTTCTGATGGATAATTGTTAGGTATAAATACCTGATCTTTATCTCTAAATTTTAATTTACCGCCAGACTGGGTGAACAGGTGTACTGCAGGAGTCCAACCACCCGCCATACCTAAACAATCACAATCAAGTGTAATTTTATTTAAGCTAGCAAAAGATTGACCATCTTTAGATAGCTCCATAATTGATATTTTATTTAATTTTTTATAACCATGAGTGTCAACAACGGTATGATTTTTATAAATTTTTATCCCTAAACTTTCAACTGTTTTAGTAAATTCTGAATTAGAGTTTTCTCTAATATCTACAATTGCTTCAACGTTAATACCTTTTTTATTTAAAGCAATTACATTTTCATATGCAGTATCATTATTTGTAAAGAATATATTTTTTTGACCAGTAGCTACTCCATAATAATCTGCATATCTTTTAATAGCAGAGGATAGCATTATGCCTGGTCTATCATTATTATTGAATACCAAAGGTCTTTCCAATGAACCAGTCGCAACAATAACTTTTTTAGCTCTAATTTTTAATAATCTCTGTCTAATTTTATTTTGTTTTTCACTTTTTGGTAAATGATCAGTTAGATTTTCTCTTGCTAGTAAATAATTGTAACCATGATATGCAGCAACACTTGTTCTTGTTTTAATTTCTAAATTATCTAATTTTTCTAATTCTGTTATTTCATTTTCTAACCAAGTAGATGAGCTTTGATCATTTATCTTTACATGATCTGAATCCTGAAAAATTGTTGAGCCCCCAAGTTCAGTTTTTTCATCAAGTAATAAAGTTTTTAAATTATTTTTAGCAGCTGTCTTTGCTGCCATAATCCCTGTAATACCAGCACCTATTACAAGTACATCGCAGTGAATGTATCTGTGATCGTAGATATCTGGATCTGGCTCTGTGGGAGATTTTCCAAGACCCGCAGAATGTCTAATGACATACTCATACTTTTCCCAGAAACTTGCTGGCCACATAAATGTTTTATAATAAAATCCAGCAGGTAAAAGAGGGGATAGAAAATTATTTATTCCTCCAATATCAAAACTTACACTAGGCCAACAGTTTTGACTTGATGCTTCTAAACCTTCATAGATCTCAATTTCTGTTGCTCTGACATTTGGCTCAGTAAATGCTGTATTTTTGTTTGTTTGAACAATTGCATTAGGCTCTTCAGAGCCAGCTGTCATTATACCTCTTGGTCTATGATATTTAAAACTTCTACCAACTAAATGAATATCATTAGATAATAGAGCAGAGGCCAAGGTATCACCTTTAAAACCATAATAAGTTTTTCCATTAAACTTAAATGAAACATTTATTGTTTCATCAATAAACTTACTAGTTTTTACTCTTAAATTTTTTAACATAGGGTTAGATAATTGGTGGTTTTTCACCCATTTTATAAATTGCTTTTATTTCATCATTGCCAGTGTCTCTAACTGCATTAAACCATTTTCTACAACCATGAGTGTGGTTCCATCTTTCTAATTGAATACCTTTGATGTTTTTTCTCATGAATAAATATTCAGCCCATTCACTATCACTTAATTCTGTAGGTTGTTTTGGTCTTTCTATATGAGCTTCACCTCCAGCTTTAAACTCACTTTGTTCTCGTTCACCACAATATGGACAGGTAATTAAAAACATTAATGAGCTACCGCTGCTGCACCATGTTCGTCAACAAGGTCACCACTAACAAATCTGTTTAAATTGAAAGCAGCATTAAGTTTATGTGGTTCATCATTTGCAATAGTGTGAGCAAATAAATCTCCCGATCCCGGTGTTGCTTTAAATCCGCCAGTTCCCCAGCCACAATTAAAGTACAAACCCTTTACTGTCGTTTTACTAATAATAGGACTAGCATCTGGGCAGATGTCTACAATTCCACCCCATTGTCTTAGCATTCTCATTCTACTAAAAATTGGATAAAGCTCTAAGATTGCATTTAATGTACCCTCAACAATATCATGACTACCTTTTTGTGAGTATGAAACGTAATCATCAGTACCAGCACCTATTACAAGTTCTCCCTTATCTGATTGACTAACATAAGCGTGCACAGCATTAGACATAACAACAGTATCAATTATTGGTTTAACCGGCTCTGAGACCAAGGCTTGAAGTGGTTTACTTTCTAACGGCAATCTTAAGCCTGCCATATTAGCTAGCACACTTGAATGACCTGCAGCAACTACACCAACTTTTTTGGTTTTAATAAATCCTTTAGTTGTTTCTATTCCTTCAACCTCTTCACCATTTCTCTTAATACCTTTAACTTCACAATTTTGAATTATATCAACACCCATTTCATCAGCACCACGAGCATATCCCCACGCAACAGCATCATGCCTAGCTGTGCCAGCTCTTCTTTGTAAGGTTCCACCTAAAACTGGATAACGAATATCAGGCGATGTGTTAATAATAGGACAAAACTTTTTAACCTCTTCTGTGCTTAAATAAACAGCATCAATTCCATTTAATCTATTGGCATGTGTTCTTCTTTTTAAATCTCTAATGTCTTGTAGGTTATGAGCAAGGTTCATTACACCTCTTTGACTAAACATTACATTGTAATTGATCTCTTGAGATAAACCTTCCCATAGTTTTAATGCATGATCATAAAGACCAGCACTTGCATCCCATAAATAATTTGATCTTATAATAGTAGTGTTTCTTCCAGTATTACCACCACCAATCCAACCTTTCTCAACAACTGCAATATTTTTCATATTGTGTTTTTTTGCTAAATAATATGCGGTAGCTAGACCATGACCACCACCACCAATTATTACTGCATCATACTCTTTTTTTGGAGCAGGGTCTTTCCAGGCTTTTTGCCAATTCTCGTGATAAGAAAAAGCATTTTTAATTAAAGAGAATATTGAATACTTATTTTTCATAATATTAATCAAGAATTACTTTATAAATATTGAAAATTCAACACAATCGGTTATATCCTTATTCAAGTGGAAGCGTGGGTGAGTTGGCTTAAACCAGTAGTTTGCTAAATTGCCGTAGGGGTAACTCTACCGTGGGTTCGAATCCCACCGCTTCCGCCATTAAAATAAAGGATGATCTTTAAAAAAATT
>Ga0307986_10000506_pt1 | contig 29111 bp, 30 predicted proteins | sample EllFjometageno82_FD_203170 | JGI IMG/M metagenome (GOLD analysis project Ga0307986, IMG submission 203170) | Marine microbial communities from Ellis Fjord, Antarctic Ocean - #82 | ecosystem: Environmental > Aquatic > Marine > Unclassified | place: Southern Ocean | collected 2014-10-09 | reverse complement strand
AAGCTCAATTCAAGATAATAATTTATCTTTTTTTATTCCTAAATACATCTAATATTATTGCAGCTAAAAATTCAGATAAATTTTCTGATGCAGACGATATCTCGAACTATTTTTCAGGTGTTTTGTCTATAAATGATAATCAGTATGAAAAATCTTTCTCCTATTTAAAGTCATTAAATAACCTTGAAGATCATCATTACACGTATTCTCAATATTATCAGTATTCCTTAGTAACTCTTGGTAAATTTAAAGAGGCCACTAAATACTCTAAAAAGTTAAGAGATAAAAAACTTGACAATTTTGAGAGTAATTTAATAAGCGCAGTTTATTATCTTGAAGGTGGAGATTTTAAAAATGCATCATTTTATTTAAAAATACTAGAAAATAAAAACCAACTCGTTTCAATTCAAAATTTATTATCCAAATCTTTGAATGCTTGGACTCAGATTAGAAGTGCTTCAGATCTTGATGCCGGACTTATACTTTTAAAAACTATACCTAAAAGATTTGAAAATATAAAAAATATTCAAAAAACTTTTGCGTATTGCTATTTTGATTCACCTAAAACAGATGAAATTTTTAAGCAATTAACTTCAAACTCTGAAATTAACTACTCAAGATATAATTTTTTTCACGCAAACTACCTTGTCTCAAAAAACAATAAAGAAAAAGCAAAAAAAACTATTCAACTATCGATTGATCAACATCCTAAAAACTTAATACTTAATCAATTAAAATTAGATATTAAAGATAAAAAATTATCTAAAAATAAATTTGATTGTAGAAATTCTACAGATGTAATTGCTGAAATATTATACATAGCATCAAATGCTCTATCTGCACAAAATAATTATATGCTTTCTAATTTCTACCTGAGTCTAGCCAAATATTTAAATCCAAATTTTGTGTCATTTGATTCATTACATGCAGAAAATTTTTTTCGCATTCAAGAATATGAGGAAGCAAAAAAAATTTATAAGGAAATAAAGAAAAAGGGTTCGGTTTATAATTGGCATGCCTCAAAACAAATTGCATCAATTTTGAACACACAAGACAAAAAAAAAGACGCAGTATACAGTCTGAAAAATGCATTTGAAAAAATAGCAAACCCAACCATTTATGAAATATTTGATTATGCAGAATTTTTAAAAAACAATGAAGAGTATGAAGAATCAATTAAATACTATTCAAAAATATTGAATTTAATTGAAACGAAGCACGCTCTCTTCCCAAAGATAATTGATAGTAGGGGTGTTGCCTACGAAAGGACAAATCAATGGGAAAAAGCAGAAGTAGATTTACTTGAATCTTTGAATGCTTCGCCTGATGACGCTTATGTAATTAATTATTTAGCTTACTCCTGGATTGAAAAAGGTGTCAACGTTAAAAAATCTCTCAAGATGCTTAGAAAGGCAAACAAATTAAGACCAAATGATGGTTATATCATTGACTCCTTAGGTTGGGCTCTCTTTAAATTAAAAAACTACAAAGAAGCAAAACAGTATTTGGAATCAGCAGTTATATACATGGCTTCAGACCCGGTAGTCAATGATCACTATGCTGATGCGCTTTGGATGAATAACAAAACGCTACAAGCAAGATACTATTGGAATTATGTACTAAGTTTAAAAAAAACTGAAGAAAAATTAAAGAAAAAAATTGAACAAAAAATATTGTTCGGTTTAAAGACTGAATAAGTAATGATCAAATCTTACTGTAAAATAAATTTATTTTTAAGAGTTCTAAAAAAAACCCACAGAGATCTTCACGATATACAAACTACGGCAATGCTATTAGACTTACATGATAAAATAAGAATTAAAGAAATAAAGAAAAATAAAGATGAAGTTCTATTTACTGGACTCTTTAAGGAAAATATTAACAATAAGACAAACTCAGTAATTAACACTTTATCAATATTAAGAAGTCAAAATTTTTTAAATACTAGTAAGAAATATCAGATCACTATAAATAAGAGAATACCAGTATTTGCCGGTCTTGGTGGTGGAACAGGTAACGCTGTTAGTATAATTAAGTATTTTGTAAAAAGTAAAATAAGTTTAAAATTAATAGAACAATTTGAAAATAAAATAGGATCAGATTTAAGATTATTTTTTTTTAATCACACTTTTCAAAAAACCTTAAAGAACGTTAGAAGTTTTAAAAAAAAATATAATTTTCATTTTTTACTGGTATACCCAAACGTTAAAAGTTCAACAAAAATTATTTTTTCGAAAGTAAAAAACTTTAATAAACCACTTAGAGTAGATCCGTTAAAAATATCCTCCAAAAAAAAATATATTAAATTTTTAATAAATGAAACCAATGATTTACAAAAAATTGTAGAAAAAAAACACAAAAAAATTAAAGATGTTTTAAATTTAATTAAGCTTCAAAAAAATTGTTTATTCTCTAGGATGACAGGATCTGGCTCGGTTTGTTTTGGAGTATTTTCAAACAGAAAATCAGCCAGTATGGCATTTAAGGTTTTAAAGAAGAAATTTCCAAATTACTGGTGTGTACTTACAAAATCTATTTAATTGTTTGTATTTATGGTATATCAAATCGATAATATTGGGGCATAGCCAAGCGGTAAGGCAGCGGTTTTTGATACCGCCATCCTAGGTTCGAATCCTAGTGCCCCAGCCAAAAAATATGGAAGAATTATTAAAAAAAATAAACTTTTTTTACAAGATAAAAAAAATATTTTTTCCTTTCTTCAGGTCAAAAGATGTTCGAAAATTATTTAACATTCTTGAAAAAGATAAGAACAAAGATAGTCAAACAGCTATGTTTGTGGGTGGTTGTGTAAGAAATTTTTTAACTGGTGAAAATATCGATGATATTGATATTGCAACTATTTTTTCTCCAGAAGAAATAAAAGAAAAGTTTAAAAAATCGGAATTTAAAATTATAGACACTGGAGTAGAACATGGTTCGGTTACAGCTATTGTGAATAAAAGTAAGTTTGAGATCACAACATTAAGAAAAGACATTAAAACAGACGGCAGGTACGCAGAAGTTTCATACATAGACGATTGGAAGAAGGACTCTGAACGAAGAGATTTCACTATTAACGCAATCTATTTGGATAGGAGAGGAAAAATATACGATCCTCAAAATGGCAGAAATGATTTAGAAAAAAAGGAAGTTAAATTTATTGGAGATGCCTTACTAAGAATAGAAGAAGACTATCTACGAATAATCAGATTTATCAGATTTTCAGTTAAATATAACTGCAAACAAACTGACCCAAAGACAATAGAAGCTATTAAACTAAATCTTAATGGAATAAAAAATCTTTCCAAAGAAAGAATTTTAAGTGAACTATATAAAATATTTAAATTAAAAAATATTATTAATATTTTAGAAAATAAAGATATAAAAAATATTTTTTTAATTATGTTTCCTGAATTTAAATATTTAGACAGGCTTGAAAATTTTTTATATTTAATTAAAGCAAAAATTACAACTCAAACACCGGAAATAATTTTTTCTATAATTTTAATAGATGAAAAGGACAATTTTGAATATTTCTGTCACAAATACAAAGTTTCCAATAAATTAAAAAAAGATCTAAACTTTATTGCTAATAATTACATGCAATTTAAAAATGAAAAAAATTATTTAAAAGAGGATCTTAAAAAAAATGTTTATAAACTTGGTAAGATTAATATTAAAAAGTTAATTAATTTTATTTATTGTGTAGAAAAAAAGTTTTCAATTAATGTATTAAAAAAAATAATTTTTGATGTAGATAAAATAAAAGTTCCAAATTTCCCTTATGATGGTAAGTATGCAATAGACCAAGGTTTTGAAGACGGAAAAAAAATAGGCTTTGTGCTCAAAGAATTAGAAAAAGAATGGATTAAAAATAATTTTAATTTAAAAAAGCAAGAAGCTATTTCTGTCGTCGATAGAGTAAAAAAACTAAATATACTGAATATCTAAAACTTCAAAAGTCTTCTCACCTGAAGGTGTCTCAACAACCACCATGTCTTCAAGGCTTTTACCTATAAGCGCTTTTCCAATAGGTGATTTAAAATAGATTAAATTTTTAGAGATATCGGCCTCATCCTTGCCTACAATTTTGTAAGTCTTCTTCTGATTAACCTCTAATTCTGTGACAGTTACTGTAGAACCGAAAATTATATTGCCATTATTTTCAATTTTTTTAATATCAATTACATTTGCTCTTGCGATAATATCGTTTATTCCAATTACTCTGCTCTCCATCTGTGCTTGCTGTTCTTTTGCAGCATGATATTCTGCATTTTCTTTTAAGTCACCATGCGATCTTGCCTCCGCGATTGCAGCAACAATCTGAGGTCTTTTTACATTTTTAAGTTGATCAAGTTCTAATTTAAGTTTTTCCAAACCCTCTACTGTTACTGGTTCTTTGTCCATTTTATTTCCATTTAGCTTGAGGAGGCAGAGACATCAAAATTGAATCAGTATTACCACCTGAATTTAATCCAAACTTCGTACCTCTATCATACAAAAGATTAAATTCAACATATCTTCCTCTCTTATATAACTGCTGTTCTTTATGTTTTTCATTCCATTTTAATTTTTTTTTATCCATGATTATTTCTTTTGTTATGTCTATAAATCCAATACCAAGCTCTTGTACAAATTTGAAATTTTTTTCCCAACTTTTAGTCTCGTAATCAAAAAAAATACCTCCTATTCCTCTTGGTTCCTTTCTATGTGGTAAATAGAAATAATTATCACACCATTTTTTATATTTATTATAATCCTTGTGATTTGATAAACATATTTTTTTTAATTTTTGATGAATAATTAATTTTTCTTTTGTATCTTTGAAGCTTGGTGTTGCATCCATTCCTCCTCCAAACCATTCTTTTGAAGTTACAATAAATCGTGTGTTAAAATGAAACGCTGGAATCTTAGGGTTTTTCATATGAGCAACTACAGAAATTCCTGAAGCCCAATATTTTCCATTTTTTTCCGCACCTAAAATTTTAGATCTAAAATTTTTCTCAAATTGACCAGATACTGTGGATTGGTTTATTCCAACTTTATCAAATAATTGGCCACCACTTAAAAGATAAGAAGTGCCACCACCTTCTCTTATATTTTTTTTCTGCCATGTGCTTTTAATAAATATTTTGGTTTTTTTTTTATTTTCTTTACTCACTTCATTTTCAAATAATTGAAATTGATCAATAATCTTATTTTGCAAAGACTTAAACCACTCACTAGTAATTTTCTTTTTTATTTCTATTAAGTTTTTCATTTAAAAAAGTTATTTTGTTTAAGGGCTTCAGATGCAACTATTGCAACAGCCATTGCTACATTAAGCGATCTTGCTTTCTCACTCAAGGGAACTTTTAATTTATCTTTAATTTTTTTATATATTTCATCCGGCACTCCAGCACTTTCTCTACCAAAAAAAAGAAAGTCACCTTTTCTAAATTTAAATTTATGGTAGAATTTTTTGGATTTAGTTGTCATTAAAACTATTCTAGATTTTGAATTTTTCTCTTTAAAATTTTTGAAGTCAGGATATCTAACCATTTGGCTAAGTTTAATGTAATCCATAACTACCCTTCTAAACCTTGAGTCGTCCAAATTAAATCCACATGGTTCAATAATATGAATCTTTAAGTTCAAACAAGCCGACAATCTAACAATAGCAGCTGTATTTTGAGGTATATCTGGTTTATAAAGGACTATATTTATCATTAGCTGTTAAATTATGTGTCATTCTGACCCTAGAAAAGCGTCAGAATTAGTTTTAATTAAACAATCTTTAATAATAAATAGTTAATTATGAGCAAACAAGAAGATAAAAAAGATAGAAGAGATTTCTTATTCACCGCCAGTTACACAGTCGGTGCCGTAGGTATAGGTGCAACTATATGGCCATTTATTCATCAAATGAATCCCGATGAATCCGTCAAAGCATTAGCTACCACCGAGGTCGATATAAGTCAGGTTGAACCGGGAAAATCAATTACAGTTTTATGGAGAGGAAAGCCGATTTTCATCAAGAGAAGAACACCTGAAGAAATTCAAGAAGCTCAATCAGTCAAGTTAGAAGATTTACCAGACCCACAGAGAGACGAAGATAGAGTTAAGGATGGAAAAAATGAATGGTTGGTTATGGTGGGAGTTTGCACACATTTAGGATGTGTTCCTTTAAAAGACAAAGGAGAATTCAATGGTTGGTTTTGTCCTTGTCACGGCTCTCACTATGATATTTCAGGAAGAGTTAGGAAAGGGCCCGCACCAAAAAATATGGAAATACCAGCATATAAATTTGTCAACAACAATACAATTAAGATTGGATAATAAAAAATGAGTGAACATGAATATGTACCAAAGTCAAAAGCAGGAAAGTGGTTTAACGATAGACTTCCACTTTTATCTTTAGGCGCTCACTTATCAGATTATCCAACTCCAAAAAATTTAAATTATTGGTGGACATTTGGTGGAATATTAACTTTTTGTTTAATTACACAGATAGTTACAGGCATAGTTTTGGCTATGCATTATGTTGCACATGCAGATCTTGCATTTGAAAGTGTTGAGAAAATAATGAGAGATGTAAACTACGGGTGGCTTATTAGATATATACATAGCAATGGTGCCTCAATGTTTTTTCTTGCTGTTTACATACATATTTTTAGATCTTTATTTTTTGGTTCATTTAAATCACCAAGAGAATTAATTTGGATTATTGGAATGTTAATTTATATTTTAATGATGGCTGCAGCTTTCATGGGTTATGTATTACCTTGGGGGCAAATGAGTTTCTGGGGGGCAACTGTTATTACTAATTTATTTAGTGCTATCCCTTTAGTTGGAGAGAGTGTTGTTACATGGTTATGGGGTGGTTATTCTGTTGATAACCCAACACTTACTCGTTTTTTTAGTCTTCATTACTTAATTCCATTTTTAATATTAGGCTTAGTAGTTTTGCATATATGGGCCTTACACATACCTGGAAACAACAATCCTGTTGGTATCGATATTAAAAAACCTTCAAAGGATACAGTACCTTTTCACCCTTACATTACAGTGAAAGATATCTTTGCTTTGTTGATGTTCATGATTATTTTTGCTGGCTTCGTATTTTTCTCACCAAATGTTTTAGGACATGCAGATAATTATATTCCAGCAAATCCACTTGTTACACCAGCTCACATCGTTCCCGAGTGGTACTTGCTACCGTTTTATGCGATTTTAAGATCTGTTCCAGATAAATTAGGTGGTGTCATACTAATGTTTGGAGCATTGTTTGTGCTAATAATTTTGCCCTGGCTTGACACTAGCAAGGTTAGATCGGCAGTATTTAGACCTATGTATAGACAGTTTTTTTGGATTTTTGTAGTCGATGTGCTCGCTCTTGGTTATTTGGGTGCGATGCCAGCAGAAGGTATCTATTTATTTTTAGCTAGAATAGCGACTACTTATTATTTTCTTCACTTTATTGTTGTCTTACCAGCTTTAGGGTTTGTTGAAAAAACAGATCCATTACCAGCAAGCATTTCAGAACCTGTTCTAACCGGTGGCTTTGGTGCTGTACCAGCTAGGTCAGATAAAATAATTAATGAAACAAAATAACTTTATAAATTTATTAGCAATTATTTTGATAACAACTTTGTTTTGTGGAAAAGCGTATTCTGCAAGTAAAGACTTATTAAAAATTGACTGGAGTTTTGCTGGAATTACAGGAAAATTTGAAAGAGATTCTCTACAAAGAGGTTACCAGGTTTACAAAGAAGTTTGTGCCTCATGCCATTCAATGCAATATCTAAGCTACCGAAATTTAGGTCAAAAGGGTGGGCCTGAATTTACCTTAGAAGAAGTTAAGGCTATTGCTGCAAGTTATGAAATTGAAGATGGCCCAAATAGCGACGGAGATATGTTTGTAAGGCCCGCAAGACCATCTGACCATTTCGTAAACCCGTATCCAAATGTAAATGCATCAATCGCATCTAATGGAGGTGCATATCCTCCTGATATGTCTGTATTAGTTAAAGCAAGACCAGGTGGAGCTAATTATATTTATTCTGTGCTAATGGGTTACGAAGAAAAGCCTGCAGAATTTGATTTAGATGTTGGTGTTTATTACAACAAATATATGGATGGAAACAAAATTAAAATGCCAAGTCCTTTATCAGATGATTTAATAGAATACACAGACGGAACTAATGCAACACAGGCTCAAATGGCAAAAGATGTTACGGCTTTTCTTACTTGGGCTGCTGAGCCACATCTAGAAGCAAGACACAGAACGGGAACTAAAGTTATTATTTACTTAATTATATTAGCAACTCTCGTTTATTTTAGTATGAAGAAGATATGGTCACGGGTTGACGCGGAAAAATAATACATCACCATCTTTAACAATATAATCTTTTCCTTCTATTCTTAATTTTCCATTTACTTTACATTTTTCAGAACTTCCATATTTGATAAAATCATCACAAGATACAGCCTCAGCTCTTATAAAATTTTTTTCAAAATCAGTGTGTATTACAGCTGCCGCTTGCGGAGCTAAAGTATTTTTTTTAACTGTCCAGGCTCTTGTTTCTTCAGGACCTGAAGTAAAATAAGTATCTAGATTTAATAAATCATAACCTTCTCTAATTAATTTGACTAGTCCTGTTTTACCTAGACCGATTTCTTTCATAAAAGTTTCTCTTTCTTCGTTGTCCAAACCCATAATCTGATCTTCTATATCAGCACAAATAATTACCACTTTTTCATCTAGAAATTTACTTTTGACAACTTCGGTATATTTGTTACCATTTGAAAGACTTTCTTCATCTACATTACAAACTATAATTCTAGGTTTAAGACTAAGTAGTCCTAATTGGTTTAAAATTTTGATTTCCTCCTCATCAAATGAACTTGAGTTTTCTTCGCTTTTATTTAATAATTCTAATTTTTTTTCCAAAGTTTGGATTTCTTTTGGATTCAACAATTTTTTTTTACTTTTCTCTAATTTTTTTTGAATTATATCAATATCCGATAATAGAATTTCTGTTTTTATTGTTTCTAAGTCATCCAAAGGATTAATTTTAGAGTTAACGTGAGTAATTTCCGATGAATCAAAACATCTAACCAAGTGAATAATTGCATCCACTTCTCTAATGTGAGAAAGAAACTTATTACCTAAACCTTCTCCTTTAGAGGCCCCCTTTACCAAACCTGCAATATCAACAAAGGTAATATTGGTATAAATTTTCTTTTTTGAATTTGAAAGTTTTGATAACTTATCAAGTCTCTCATCAGGTACATCAACTATACCAATATTCGGGTCTATTGTACAAAACGGAAAATTAGCTGCTTCTGCATTTTTGGAGGCTGTTAAAGCATTAAATAAAGTAGATTTGCCTACATTAGGTAGGCCTACAATTCCACACTTAAAGCCCATTTAGATTAGAGTTAAAAGACTTGAATTAACTTTGCTTGAGAATAGATCTATTTTTTTCTCTAATAGGGTCGGAATTAGTTTAACTATGTTGTCAGCAATTTCTTTTATTTGATCTTCCTCATCCTCTTTGAAGTCTTCAAGCACATGATTGTTTACTTTTTTTTTACCTTTGGGATGCCCTATGCCAATCCTAACTCGAGAATAATCTTTACCAATAAATTTATCAATCGATTCAATGCCATGGTGTCCAGCGCTGCTACCACCAAATTTTGCTTTTATTTTTCCAAAGTCAATATCTAAGTCATCATGAAAAACAATTACATCTTTTGCGTCAATTTTAAAATAATCTATTAATTCTTTAATCGCTGTCCCTGAGTTGTTCATAAATGTTAAAGGTTTTATCGCATACACTTTATTCTCAGAGATAATTCCAGTAGTAAGCAATCCTTTAAATTTAGGCTTTTGTTTTGATAGTTTAAAATATGAATTTACCGCGTCAATGATTTTAAAACCAATATTGTGACGATTATTGACATCTTTAGGTCCTGGATTTCCCAAACCAACAAGTAGTAACATAATTAATTATTTCTTTTCAGGCTGTTTTTTTTCTGTAGCTTGAGCTTTATCATCTTTTTTAGATGAATCACCTTCTTTACCTTCTGCAGGTTTAGCTCCTTCAGCTCCAGCTACTGCTTCAGCTCCTTCAGCTCCTTCAGCTCCTTCAGCCGCAGCACCTTCAGCAGGTTTTTCTGGTTCTTTCATAACTGTAGGTGCAGCTACCGTTGCAATAACAAAATCCCTACCTATAATTGTAGGAGTAACATTTTCAGGAAGTGTAATAGAGGATATCTTTATGCTAGTACCAATTTCCAAACCTTTTAAATCTACGATGATTTCTTCCGGTATATTCTCTGCAGGACATTTAAGTTCAATTTTTCTTCTTACTATATTCAAGACACCACCAACTTTTAACCCTGGGCAGTCGCTATTGTTAATAAATTTTACTGGGATTTCAAGAATAATTTTTGTACCCGGAACAACTCTCATAAAGTCAATATGAATAGGTTCATCAGAAATTACATTATAAGCCACGTCTCTTGGTATCACTTTAAGCTTTCTTCCGTCCAGGTCAAGATCAATAACTGACGACAGGAAAGATTCTGAATTTAGAATATTTTTTATAAGTTTTTTTTCAATAGAAATTTTAGCGTTAGAATCTTTACCTCCATATAATATGCCAGGAATTAATCCATCTTCTCTCAGCTTGTTTAACTGACCAGATGTAACAGTCTCTCTTTTAGTTGCTTTTAAATTATTCATGTTTTTATTTGGATGTGCTATTTAACTTAAGTTAGTCAATAAAACAAGTATTAATTGAACAAATCAGACACAGATGTAGAGTTAGATATTCTATTTATTGCTTCAGCCATAAGGGGTGCTATAGAAATTACCTCAATTTTACTATTATTTTTTATCTTTAAAGAGTTATCGATTGAATCTGTAATAATTAATTTTTTTATTTTAGATTTTTTTATTTTATCAGCAGCTTCACCGCTTAAAACTGCGTGTGTAATAAAAACATAAACATCAATTGCACCTGCTTTTTTAAGAGCATCCACAGCATTAACAATCGTTCCGCCACTATCAATAATGTCATCAACGATAATACAGTTTTTTCCTTTAACATTACCAATAATATTCATAACTTCTGATTTTCCTGGTTCTGGCCTTCTTTTGTCTATAATCGCTAAATCAACTTTTAGCTTAGTTGCTAAACCTCTAGTTCTTTGAACACCACCAACATCTGGAGAAACGCAAATAAGGTTCTTAGATTTAAATTTTTTCTTAATATATTTTGTGAACAAGGGAGTCGTAAATAAATTATCTACTGGGATGTCAAAAAAACCTTGTATCTGCCCAGCGTGTAAATCGACCGTAACTATTCTATTTGCACCAGCATTAGTAATTAAATTTGAAACAACTTTAGCTGATATAGAAGTTCTTGGAGCAACTTTTCTATCTTGTCTAGCATAACCAAAGTAAGGAATTACAGCAGTAATGTTTTTTGCTGAAGACCTTCTCAAAGCATCTATACACAGAAGTAATTCCATAAGATTGTCATTAGCTGGTGTGGATGTTGACTGTATTACAAAAACACTATTTCCTCTTATATTTTCATTTATTTCTATATAGATTTCACCATCTGCGAATCTTTTAATATTTGTATTAATTAGTTTCAGCTTAAGCTGTTTAGAAATTTGTTTGCTTAATCTAGGATTACTAGTTCCAGATAAAATTTTCATGAAGATGAGGTATTTATACAGTTAAACATTTGTGTTTTCAAACAAATTAATCATTAATTAAACTTATTACAGAAATACATCTGCCGTAGTCCTTATTGCCCATTTGTTTAGACTTTCGAAAGCTAAAAAAATTTTCGTTTTCAGAAAAGGTATCAAAATCAATATTTTCAACATAGTTTGGTTCAAATTTTTCAACTTTTGAGTTTACATATCTTCTCAGATCAAAAAAAAATTTATTTTTTTTACCAAATAGAAAAAATTTTTCATTATTTTTTGATTCCTGAATAAATGTATTATAAAACTCATTTCCAACTTCATAATTATTTACATTAATGCACGGCCCAATAGCTACATTGATTTTGTTATTTTTACCTATTTTAATAATCTCATTAAGAGTATTTTCTATAATCCCACTAAGTGCTCCTTTCCAACCAGCGTGAACAGAAGCAATAATTTGATTAACTTCATCATAAATTAAGACAGGAACACAGTCAGCAGTAAGAACTGAAATGGCAATATTTTTTTGTTTTGTAATTAAAGCATCTGAATTAACTCTTTGAGTATGTCTATTTGAATTATTTATTACAACTACTTTATTGCTGTGAGTTTGATTCATTGTAAATAAATCTTTTGAATGTAGCCCTATTTTTTTTGAGACTATATCTAAGTTTTTTAGAACATTTTTTTTTTTATCGTTTGAGCCTAAACCACAATTCAAACTGTTGTAAATACCATGAGAAACTCCACCATTTTTTGAAAAAAAACAATGATTAACATTATTAAATTTTTTTAATTTTTTTGAAAAAAACATTAAATAAATCCCGTAGAAAATTTTTTTTTTAATTTAAAAGCAAAAATTACTTTAAATAATTTCCCCATTTGTTTCGGGTTTAAAAGTCTTTGCAGTCTATAATATGTTTCTGATTTTTCTTGAAAATTCATTTTTTGGCTTAGTATTTCTGCCCTATCAAGAATTCCCATTTTTTTTAAAAAAAATTCCTGTGTAACTATATTGTTTGTTTTAAGATTTTTTATTTTAAAGTAATTTCTAAGCAAATTAAAGTTCACCAAAGAAGTTATATCTGCATCTCCGATATTTTTAAGTAACATGTTTTTTTTATGATTTTTTACTGATTGTAAGGTATCTGCACCTTCTTGTTTTAAGAAACCATAATCTATTAATAGTAAACCTCCATTTAACCTTTTAATAGTACTTACAATCAAATCTAACTCTTCTAGGCCCTTTTTTGGAAATTCAGCAAACGATTGATTATCTAAAAGTTTAAATTTTTTTAATTTTTTTATAGTTTTTAACTCAGTTTCTTTAAAAACAATTTTTATTTTTGAATTATTTTCTAATTTAATATATTTCTCATATAAAATGTTATCAATTTTTTTGTACTGTTTTATAGGAATTGCATCAAAAAATTCATTACCTAAAAATATAACAGGACCAGATTTTATAATATTAAAATTTCTAATCCACTTTATTTTTTTACCTAAAAGATTTTGTTTTTGTAAATCTTTTAGATTTTTACTTTTTTCATATAAAAAAATGTTTGTAGATTTAAAAAAAATAGGAAACCTTCTAAATACCCCAACTAATATGGAGCACATCTTTCCAGTACCAGGTCCAAGCTCAATAACATTAAATATTTTAGGCCTGTTTAAATGTTCCCATAATGAAATTATCCACAACCCAAGCATCTCGCTAAATAAATTTGAAATTTCTGGGGCTGTTACAAAATCTCCTTTTTTCCCAAAAGGAACTTTCTTAGTATAATATCCGTAGTTTTTATCGTATAGCGCGTTAGAAATAAATTCATCAATTGGAATTTCTTTTGATTTAGGAAAATATTTATTTACAGATTTCATTATTTTTTAATTTTTACAATAATAAACACCCCACTTAAAATCATAGCAAAACTTAATACTGAACCCACGCTAAACAAATCGAACAGGTAACCAATTTGAATATCTGGCTCTCTAAATTGCTCCGCTAGAATTCTAAAGAAACCATATAGAATCATAAACAAGCTTGAACACACACCAATTCTAATATTTTTTTTAAAAGCTAAAGAGATTAAAATAGAAAAAAGAACAATCCCCTCTAGAAAAGCCTCATAAAGTTGAGAAGGGTGTCTTGGAACCATATCTATTTTTGGAAAAATTACTGTAAGCAAAAAGCTGCTAGGTTTTCCATATAATTCACCGTTAATAAAATTGGCTATCCTACCAAAGAAAATACCAATAGGTGCCACAATAGCTATTGTATCTAAGAAAAAAAATGTATTAACATTTAATTTTTTTGAAAAAAAATATGTTCCTATTATTACGCCTAACAAAGCGCCATGAAAAGACATTCCGCCTTCCCAGATTTTAAAGATATTAATAGGGTTATTAAAATAATAAGAAAAATTATAAAAAATTATATATCCAATTCTTCCACCTAATATTATTGAAATTATTATATAACTAATTAAATCATCAAAAAAATTTATATCAAAAAATATAATCTTATTTCTAATTTTAAAATCAATTATTTTTTTTGCTAACCACCAACCAATTAAGATTCCAAAAATATAAGCAAGAGAATACCACCTGATTTCAAAAAAACTAAAATTGATTAAAACAGGGTTTAAATTGTGGATATACATGAGAGAACTTATATCATATTTGATATTATTTTTCTTATCAATTAAGATTAGATATGAAAAATTCAGAAAAAGTTTTAAAGGTTTTATCTAATTTTATAGAAACTGGAATTTTAACATCGCAAGATGCTAAAAAAGAATTAATTAATAATCTAAAATTCAAGCGAGATGATCTACTTGAGAAACTTCAGCTTGTCTCAAGAGATGAGTTTAATGTTTTAAAAAAAATAATCGAAAAACAACAAAAACAGATAGATTTATTAAAAAAAAATAATAAAATTACAAAGGCAAAGAAATCTTAACTTGTAATCCTTTATTTATACTTTCATTTAATTGAATGTTTCCACCATGTGATCTGACAATATCTTCCGCAATTGACATTCCAAGTCCAACACCTAATTGGTTTAGATTTCTACTATCATCAAGTCGATAGAAAGGTTTGAATACATTTTTATATTGATTAATTGGAATTCCAGGACCATCATCATCTATAGAAATATTTATTCTATTAGATGTCTGTGTCACGCTGACATAAACATTTGTAGCATAGTTCAAACCATTTTCAATAATATTATTAAAGCAACGCTTTAAAGCATTTTTCCTTGCTACAAAAATTATTTCATTTGAAAAATTAAGATGTAAATTTTTATTATTTTTTTCATTTGTAATTTCTTTAAAAAGTTTAGTAACATTAGTAGCTACTCTTTCTTCTTGTACTTGTGATTTAGCAAAGTGCAGGTATGAATTAAGCATACTTTCCATTTCATCTATATCTTTTGACATTTTGATAGAAATATTTTTTTGATCTAACATTGCTAATTGTAGTTTTAATCTAGTTAGTGGAGTTCTGAGATCGTGGCTAATTCCTGATAGCATCTCAGATCTTTGTTTTAAATGTCTGTCAATTCTCTTAGCCATACGGTCAAACTCATATGCAGCTTTTCTTATCTCAGAGGCACCAGAGGGCCTTATTCCACTTACAAAATCCCCTTTGCCAAATTTTTCAGCAGCTTTGGATAAATTGACAATTGGTCTTGTTTGGTTTTTTAAAAAAATTATAGCAATAGAAATTAATAGAAAGGATGGAAGTGTGATCCATAAAAAAAATACTCTCACAGACGAAGGGGCTATTTTTTCTTTAGGAAATAAAACTTGAATAATTTTATCATTTGATTTTACTTTAATTTCAACAACATCTTCATAGGCAACTGTATTAAACCAATAGTTTGAGGTACCAAACACACTCTTTAATTCTCGTCTTAAAGATCTATCCATTGGACTATATTTTCTCTCTCTACTTACGTTAGGTAGCTTTTCATCTTTTACATTAATAATAAAATCAAAGTTGTGTTTAAATTGCTCTGTAAGATAATCTATCTGTTCTCGATCATCACCAGTATAAATATCTGATAAAGTTTTGATTTCTCCAACTAAAGATCTAGTCAATCCTTTATTTGATTTAATCCAAATACTATCAAAAAAAACTACAGTTATTATAATTTGTAGAATAATAGTAGGTGCTGCCACAATTATTAAGGATCTATAAAACAGTCCTGTAGGTAAAATTTTCTTTAAAATACTATTCAGTCCAAAGGACATAACCTGAACCTCTTATTGTTTGTAAATATTTAGGACTTTTTGGATTAACTTCTATTTTTTGTCTCAGTCTAGTAATCATCACATCAATAGATCTTTCTTGGCTAATATTCGATATATTTCCAATTTTTTCTCTAGAGTAAGTCTTTCCAGGATTAGCTAACATTTCAAGTAAAACTTTCTTTTCTGCATTGTTTATCTTATTAGATTTATTTTTTAATTGAATAGACATTTTATTTAAATCAACTTTAGCATCACCAATTTTATTGACTTTATTAAAATCAACTTTGTTATTTTTTTTAATAATATTTTTAATTCTCAATAAAAGTTCTTTAGGCTCAAAGGGCTTACCTAAATAATCATCAGCACCAAGATCTAGTCCGATAATTCTATTTTCAACTTCTCCTTTTGCCGTTAGTAGAATAATTGGCACATCAGAATATTTTTTTATTTCTTTAGTTAACTCGAAGCCATTCTTACCAGGCATCATTACATCTAAAACTATTAAATCAAACTTAAAATACTCCATCTTAATTTTTGCCTCTTCCGCATTATTGGCAGTTGAAACGATAAATCCATTTTCGTTGAGATATTCTTTAACTAACTCCCTGATTCTATCGTCATCATCTACTGCTAAAAGATGATATTTAATTTTTCCCATTTATAATCCTGTTTAGCACTTCTTTAAATTTTATTACCGATTCAGGTTCTGAGTTTTTTAATGCATTAAAAATTCTCTTTTTCTGCGTATCATAAATTTTATCAAAAAAAACTTTTCCGTCTTTGTCCAAAAAAAGATTTTTTTTTCTTGTATCTTCATCATCCTTAATTTGTTTTATCATCTTTGATTCTAATAAGCCTCTTAAGACCCTATTCAAGCTTTGCTTTGTTATTTTGAGCTGATACATTAACTCTCCCAAGCTCGTGCCTGGATTTCTTTCTATCAAATTTAAAGCCCTCAAATGTGCTGGGCCAAATGAATTTTTTGCGAGTATTTCCTTCGGATCTGAAAAGGTTTCTCTATAAGCATAAAAAAGTAACTGAATGAAATCTTTAATTTGTTCATCTTTTAGATAAAGGAGTTCTTTCATAATTGGTAAGTTATATTGACTTATTGTAATAAGAAATATACTTTTTTGTAACAAAAAAATTCGTTATATTCTTATTTTATGGAAACTATCCCTTACGACAAAATGTCTGGAAAAATATGGCTAAATGGTCAGAATGTTGATTGGTCAGAAGCTCAAGTTCATGTTTTAAGTCATGGACTACACTATGCGAGTTGTGTTTTTGAAGGTGTTAGGGTTTATGGCGGAGAGGTTTTTAAGCTAAACGAACATACTGAAAGATTGTTTTATTCCGCCAAAAGAATGGGCATGAACGTTCCGTACAGTGTCGAAGAAATAAGCAAAGCCACAAGAGAGATAGTAGAAATTCAAAAAACTCAAAATGGCTATATAAGACCCGTAATTTGGCGCGGCAGTGAGATGATGGCGATCTCAGCTCAAAAAAATAAAGTTAATGTAGCAATAGCTACCTGGGAGTGGGGATCATATTTTGACCCTAAGCTTAAAACCGATGGAATAAAATTAAATATTTCTTCTTGGCGAAAACCATCACCAGATTCTATTCCTTGGGACACAAAAGCATCAGGCCTTTATATGATATCTACGCTTTCAAAACATGAGGCGGAGGCTAAAGGTTTTGTAGATTCTTTAATGTTAGACTATCAAGGTAATGTAGCTGAAGCTACAGGAGCAAATATTTTTTTTAAAAATGCTGCTGGTGAATTGCACACTCCAATACCAGATTCTTTTTTAGATGGAATTACAAGACAATGTATAATTGAAATTGCAAAATCAAAAAAGATTAAAGTAATTGAGAGAAAAATTAAACCCGAAGAGATAGCTAATTTTGTAGGATGTTTCCTAACCGGTTCTGCTGCTGAGATTACACCTGTTGCAAGCATAGATAAATATAATTTTAAAGTATGCGATGTAATTATAGGTCTTTCTGAAAGCTATCAGGGATTAGTTAGAAAAAAGAAAAACGCGGCTTAATTTTTATTATCTTCACTAATAGCATGATCAATGCCCTTTGCTAAATAACCATAACCAGTGTAAAGAGTTAGAAAAGCAGATACCCACAAAAGTATTAGCCCTATAGTTTGGGCATTATAATTTTCAAAGTTAATTAATTTATTTCCTACTTCTCCGGTTAATAAAAGTGATATCGAAAACATTTGTAAAAATGTTTTAAATTTTGCAAGATTAGTGACAGGCATAGATACCTTAATTTTTGCCAAGAACTCTCTTAAGCTAGAAATAAGTATTTCACGTGTTAAAATTATAATTGCTGCAATTACTTCATAATTTTTAATAGTTTCATTCATAACAAGCAAAACTAAAGCTGCAGCAACTAGTATTTTATCTGCTATAGGGTCTAACAATTCACCAAGTTTTGATTCTGCCTTTAAAATTCTAGCGAGCAGACCATCTAAAAAATCAGTAAAACTTGCACCAACAAATAAGAAAAAAGGAATTAAATCTCCATACATCCCGGGTAAAAAAAAAGTAATTACGAATATTGGAACAACAATAATTCTTCCTATAGTTAAAAGATTAGGTATTTTTAAATGCATTTAATTTTATTCATGAAAATAATTATATATTTTTTTGGCAATATTGTCTTCAATACCCTCGACAGTCTTTAAGTCATCAAGACTTGCAGATTCCACTGATCTAGCAGAACCAAAGTGATTTAATAGTGCTCTCTTTCTTTGTTTACCTATACCATTAATTTGATCTAAGAGAGATTTACTGAAATTATTTTTTCTTTTTGCCCTATGCGAACTAATAGCAAATCTATGAGCTTCATCTCTTAATCTTTGAATAAAAAACAATAGAGGGTCATTTTTAGCGAGCTCAAACTCTTTATTTTGGTAATACATTTTTTCTTCACCAGCATTTCTATTTTTTCCTTTAGCAATAGCTATTATCGGCAAGTCATGCAGTCCCAGTTCATTCAGCACTTCTCTGCTAACTGAGTATTGTCCTTTTCCACCATCAACCATTATTAAATCTGGTAAAGACAAAGAACCAGATTTCTCTTTCATAACTTTAGAGAATCTCCTAAACAAAACTTCTTTTAACATACCGTAGTCATCCCCTTTGACAGAATCATTTTTAATATTAAATTTTCGATAACGTTTTTTTACAAAACCTTCATTCCCAAAGCATATTAAAGCCCCCACACAGTCTGTTCCTTGAATATGACTGTTATCGTAAACCTCCAGAAGACTAATATTGATATTAAGAGAAAATTTTTTAATTAAATCTTCTATTAAGCCATCATTACTCTGAGTTTCATAAATTTTTTGTGTTAAAGCTAGTTTAGCATTTTTTTCAGCTAAGGCTGTTAAGCTTTTTTCTTCTTTAGTCTTTGCTTCTCGTAAAACTATTTGCTTACCTTCTTTTTTTTGAAATGTTTTTTCTAAAAGACTATTTTCAGAGATATTGTTATTAGTAATTATTAAAGATGGAATAGATTTGTTTTCATAAAATTGAGATAAAAAAGAAGATAAGATATTCTCCAATTTTTCATCAGGATCATGTTTAGGAAAATAAGCTTGATTACCCCAGTTTTGTTTAGATCTAAAAAAGAAAACTTGAACGCAAGTTTTCCCTGAATCTTTAAAGATGCTTACTACATCAGCTTCATTTAAGTTAGTTTGATTAATTTTTTGGGATGATTGAATCTGTGAAAGTGCTTTAATCTTATCTCTTGCAGTAGCAGCCTTCTCATAATCTAACTCCTTGCTAGCCTCTTCCATTTCTTTAGAAAATGTTTCTTGAATTTTTCTTGATTTACCCGATATGAAATCAACTGAATCTTCTACACTTTTTTTATAATCTTTTTCACTTATATGACCAACGCATGGTGCTGAGCATCTTTTTATTTGATGGAGTATACAAGGTCTTTCTCTATTTTTAAAAACGCTATCATCACAGACTCTAAGCATAAAAACTTTTTGTAAAATTTTTATAGTCCAGTTGGCTGAACCGGTAGAAGCGAATGGCCCAAAATAATGACCTTCTTTAGATTTTTTCCCTCTTAACTTTATGATTTGTGGCCATTTATCTTTATGGTTTATAAAAATATATGGAAAAGATTTGTCATCTCTAAGTAAAATATTAAAACGTGGTTTATGTTTTTTGATCAAATTTGCTTCAAGAAGTAAAGCCTCACTTTCATTTGATGTAGTTGTTATTTCGAGGTATTTTGTTAGAGAAAGCATCCTCTCCGTTCTTATTGGTAAATTGTTGTCAGAAATATAACTCTTAAGTCTGTTAGGAATGTTTTTAGCCTTACCTATATATAGAATTTCCTTCTTAGCTCCGAGCATTCTATAAACACCTGGATTATTAGGAATTAACTTAACTTTTTCTTTAATAATATTTTTTCCAGAATCGAGGCTGTTAATCATTTTCTTCTTTTAATAATTTCAATACCTACAGAAGAGGTATTTTTAATAATTTCTGGCTTTTCAATTCTTAATTTAATCTTTATTATATTTTTATTCAGAAATAAGTCAGAAAAAACATCTTCTGCTAGAGTTTCTAGCAAATTGTAGTGTTTTTTTTTGGTTATTAATTTTATTTTATTAATAATGCTTTCGTAATTAATAATGCTGTTTAGATCATTTTCAACTACTTTTAATAATGGGTTGATATCTATTTCAATATTAAATTTGATCTGTTGTTCTTTCTCTTTCTCAAAATCATGAATTCCAATTGAAGTATAAAAAACAAGATCTGTAATTATTATTTTTCTTTTATAAGAATATTCTTCCTTTTTATGAAAATTGATAATTTTTATATTTTTTTTTTTCATTCTTTTACATTTATTATATCAGGTGTTAGCCAGGCAATACTTTGACCGCTATCCACAGGAATAATTTGACCTGTTATATTTTCGTTATCTATCAAAAATTTTACAGTTTTAGAAATATTCTCCGTTTCAACTTTTTTCTTTAATAAAGTTGATTGCCACTGTTTTTTAAAATGCTTTTCTGATTGTCTTTTATTTTTAAGTGTAGGTCCAGGTGCAATTCCATTCACTCTAACGTTAGGTGCAAATTTCATTGCACTTACAGTTGTTAATGTTCCAAGTCCAGTCTTACTCAATGTATAGGAAAAAAAGTGAGGCGTAAGTTTGAATATTCTTTGATCAATTATATTTATTATATTTCCTTTATTTTTTTTAATATATCTGAAAAAATCTCTAGAAAGAACTGAGGGAGATTTTAAATTAATATTTATATGCTCGTCAAATTTGTTTTCATTAAATTCTTCTATATTGTCATTTTCAAATAGAGAAGCATTATTTATCAAACAATCTATTCCTCGCATAGCTTTATAAGCATAAGGAATAATTTTTTTTGTTTCTGAGCTTTTATTAAGATCTGCTTTTATTAAAAATATTTTTGCACCGAGATTTTCTAAATCTTTTTTTAACTTTTTTACTTCAAATAAAGATTTATTATAGTGTAATAAAATTTTCACATCATAATTAGCTAGCGACTTTGCTATAGCCGCACCAATTCTAGTAGCCGCACCTGTTATAATTATTTTTTTGGCTTCCATTTTTTTGCTGCTTTATTTACTTTTACTCCCGGCATGCCCATTGTAGATCGACCTTTAGGGTGTATTTTATTTTTTAAGTTATACTGGCTAATTTTAGGATTCAAATTAATTTCTAACTCACTAGCTTCGAGTTTTCGAATTTCGTCCCTCATTCGTGCCGCCTCCTCAAATTCTAGGTTAGCAGCAGCTTCTTTCATATCTTTGTTAAGAGATTTTAAGTGTTTTTTTAAATTTCCTCCAATATTTGAAGTTCCACTTAATTGAAGGTAATCTTTTTCGTAAACAGAAGATAAAATATCTCCAATATCTTTCTTAATCGACATCGCTGTAATATTGTTTTTTTTATTATAAGTAGCTTGTATAGCTCTTCTTCTGTCAGTTTCACTAATCGCTTTTTCAATGCTTTTAGTTTTTTTATCAGCATATAAAATAACTCTTCCATCAACGTTTCTTGCTGCCCTTCCAATAGTTTGAACTAAAGATGTTTCTGATCTTAAGAACCCTTCTTTATCCGCATCTAAGATTGCAACTAGAGCACACTCAGGAATATCAAGACCTTCTCTAAGTAAATTTATTCCAACAAGAATATCAAACACACCCATGCGTAAATCTCTTATGATTTCTATTCTTTCAAGAGTGTCGATATCAGAGTGCATATATCTAACCTTCAGACCGTTTTCATGAAGATATTCCGTTAAATCTTCTGCCATTTTTTTTGTTAGAGTTGTTGCTAACACTCTAAATCCATTACTTATGACTTTTGCAGCTTCGTGCATTAAATCGTCTACCTGCGTTTTAGCTGGTTTAATTTCAACAGGAGGATCGATTAAACCTGTGGGTCTAATAATTTGATTAATAGTCTCATTGTTAGTTTGTTTCAATTCCCATGGACCAGGTGTTGCAGAAACAAAAACGGTCTGTGTTCTCATCGCATCCCATTCATCAAACTTTAATGGTCTATTATCCATGCAAGATGGTAATCTAAATCCATATTCCGACAAAGTGCTTTTCCTTGTACGATCACCTTTGTACATACCGTTTAATTGAGGAACGGTAACATGACTTTCATCAACAAATAATATTGCATTGTCTGGAAAATATTCAAATAGTGTTGGAGGAGGTTCGCCAGGTTTTCTACCAGATAAATATCTAGAGTAATTTTCTATTCCATTACAAGTTCCAGTTGCTTCAATCATTTCTAAATCAAATTTAGTTCTTTCTCGTAATCTTTGTGCTTCTAACAATTTATTATTTTTTTCATGTACTTCTAAAGTTTGCTTAAGCTCTACTTTGATTTCTTTAATTGCTTGATCCATAGTAGGCTTCGGGGTGATATAGTGACTATTTGCATAAAGTTTAATTAATTCAAAATGATTAAATGTGTCAGCAGTTAATGGGTCAAATTCTTCTATCTTATTTAATTTATTCAAATCAAAACTTAATCTCCAAGCTCTATCCTCTAGATGAGAAGGAAATATTTCTAAATTTTCACCTCTTACTCTAAAAGTTCCTCTAACAAAATTTTGATCGTTTCTTTTGTACTGTAGGGTGACAAACATTCTAATTAAGTCTTCTCTGTTATAATCATTATTTTTTTTAAGAGTAAGTGTCATTTTGCTGTATGCCTCGGGAGATCCCAATCCATAGATACATGAGACACTAGCCACGATGATCACATCATCTCTTTCTAATAAAGACCTTGTTGCTGAGTGACGCATTCTGTCTATTTGCTCATTTATCGAAGCTTCTTTCTCGATGTAGGTATCTGATCTTGGAACATATGCTTCAGGAGTATAGTAGTCATAATAAGACACAAAATATTCAACAGCATTTTCAGGAAAAAAGTTTTTAAATTCACCATAAAGTTGAGCGGCTAAAGTTTTATTAGGAGCAAGTATTAAAGCAGGTCTATTCGTTGCTTCTATAATCTTTGCCATTGTAAAAGTTTTACCTGAACCTGTAACACCTAATAGCACCTGTTCACGTTTTTCTTTCTTTAAGTTTTCAAGTAGTTTTTTTATAGCTTGAGGCTGGTCACCATCGGGTTGAAAATTGCTTTTAATCTTAAATTTGATTCCACCCTCAAGTTTTTTTTGAGCTTGGCTGTTAGCAATTTCTAAATCGCCTATTTTTTCTTGATAAGTATTTTGCATTTTGTGTTAATAATAATTTATAAAAAACATTATAGAATTCAATGAGCATAGTTTCCAACAGTTTAAAACGTATCAAACCGTCGCCGACACTAGCAGTTACTCAAAAAGCAAGAGAATTAAAAGCAGCTGGTAAAGACGTAATTAGCCTTGGAGCAGGTGAGCCCGACTTTGATACTCCTGATAATATCAAACAAGCCGCTATAAAGGCTATAAATGACGGGGATACCAAGTATACAGCTGTAGATGGAACACCAGCTTTAAAAGATGCAATCATAAAAAAATTTAAAAGGGAAAATAATCTAGAATATCAAGCCGATCAAATAACAGTTGGCGCAGGTGGAAAGCACGTAATTTACAACGCTATGGTGGCCACTCTGAACGAAGGTGACGAAGTTGTTATTCCAGCTCCTTACTGGGTTTCTTATCCTGATATAGTTTTATTGGCAGGAGGCACACCGATAATTTTAGAATGTGATGAAAAACAAGGATTTAAAATCAATGCTTCAGAATTAGAAAAATCTATAAATAAAAAAACAAAATGGATAATATTAAATTCACCATCTAACCCTACAGGTGCTTGCTATTCAGAAAGTGATATTAAAGAAATTGCTAAAGCATTAATTAGACATCCTCACGTTTACATCTTAAGCGATGATATCTACGAACATGTAACTTATGAGGGTTTTAAGTTTTTTACTATTGCTCAGATTGTAGAGTTGAAAGAAAGAGTTTTAACAATGAATGGTGTTAGTAAAGCATACTCGATGACAGGTTGGAGAATAGGCTATGCCGCTGGCCCAAAAGAAATTATAAAAGCAATAGCTAAAATACAATCTCAATCAACAACCAATCCATCTTCGATTAGCCAAGCTGCAGCTGTCGAGGCCTTAAATGGAACTCAAGATTTTATTAAAGAGCGAGCAATTTCTTTTCAAGAAAGAAGAGACTTGGTTGTTAAATCTTTAAATGAAATAGATGGCATTGAATGTTTAAATCCTGATGGTGCATTTTATGTTTTCCCAAGTTGCAAAGGTTTAATCGGAAAAAAAGATATTACTGGAAAAGAACTCAAGACCGATACTGACTTTGTTCAGTCTTTATTAGAGAATAGCGGTGTTGCAGTTGTTCAAGGTTCTGCATTTGGTTTAGAAGGTTTCTTTAGAATTTCTTACGCTACTTCAATGAATAATCTTAAAAAAGCTTTAGAAAAAATATCTGCTTTCTGTAAAAGTTTGAAATAGACTATCTAAATTAGTGAGATAAAAATTTTTCTGCTTCAAGTGCAGACATGCATCCCATGCCTGCAGCTGTCACAGCTTGTCTAAATATCTTGTCTTTGACATCTCCAGCAGCAAAAACCCCCGGTATATTAGTTTCTGTAGAGTCTGGTTTTGTAATTAAGTATCCTTCTTTATCCATATTTAGCTGATCTTTAAATAAAGCTGTAGCTGGGTCATGTCCAATTGCAATAAACAAACCATCTACTTTTAGTTCAGTAATGTCATTAGTTTTTAAATTTTTAACTTTAATTGCATTAACACCTTTTGGCTCAGAGGTTCCTAGAACTTCCTCAACAGCACTATCCCAAATAATCTCTATTTTTTTATTTGCTTTAAGTTTCTCTTGTAGCAATTTTTCAGCTCTTAATTCATTTCTTCTGTGAATGAGTTTTACTTTTGATGCAAATTTAGTTAAAAATATAGCCTCTTCAACTGCAGCATTACCACCTCCTACTACTGCAACAACCTGTTCTTTGAAAAAGAAACCATCACATGTAGCACAAGCAGAGACACCGAAACCTCTAAACTCTTGTTCACTTTTTAAATTTAACCACCTAGCCTGAGCACCTGTTGAAATTATAAAACTATCTGCTGTATAAATTTGACCACTATCACCCGTAGCTGTGAAAGGATTTTTAGACAAATCTACTTTACTAATATGATCTTGTATCATTTCAGTTCCAACTGCCTCTGCCTGACCTTTCATTTCATCCATTAGCCAAGGTCCTTGAATAACTTTTGAATATCCTGGGTAGTTTTCAACATCAGTAGTAGTTGTTAGTTGACCTCCGGGTTGAGATCCATAAACCAATATAGGTTTTAGCATAGCTCTAGCAGCATAAATGGCAGCAGTATAACCTGCAGGGCCAGATCCAAGAATTAACACTTTTGTGTGTTTAGGTGATTTATTATTCATTCTATTAGAGATATATAGTAACAAATGACCAAATTAAAAGCACTACTTTTAACGCAGGGAATGCACGGTATGATAAGCCAAGTTGAAGGTTTAGCTCAAGCTCTTAACTTGGATTACAAACACCAAACCATAAAACTAAAAAAATTTTGGAACTACATTCCGCCAAAATTTACTCCAATTTCAGAGAATGTATTAAGTGAAAAATTTGCCTGTGAAGCTAAAGTAATTATCTCATGTGGAAGAAAAAGTGTTATTCCATCAATTGCACTTAAGAAGAAATTTGGCAAAAGCATCTTAAACGTTCACATACAAGACCCCAAAGTGAAACTGAGTAATTTTGATTTTATTGTTGCTCCAGAACATGATGGCCTGGAAGGCAAAAATGTTTTAACCAGTAAGGGCGCAATTCACTATTTAACAAATGCCGAACTAGACATTAATGAGAATTATTTAAAATCCAGAATTAACGAGCAAAAAAAAATAGCTGCTTTAATAATAGGTGGTCCTACTAAACATTATAATTACAACGATAAAGTTGTGGATAATATCTTTTTAAAAATTAAACAAAACTTTTTAGAAAATAATTATCAATTAATTGTTGTACCTTCAATGAGAACTCCACAACATATAATTAATAAAGCTAAAAATTATTTTAACAAAGATCAAATCGTTGTACCTAATGTTGACAAAAAAGCTTACCTTTGTGCGTTAAAAAAAGCTGATCACATTATAGTTACTTGTGATTCTACTTCAATGATCTCAGAAGCTGCAATTACAGGAAAACCTATCTATATAGCTCAAATGCCTGCAATTAAAAGCAATAAAAGATTTAAAAACTTTTTTAATTCATTTGCTTCATTAAATATAATAAAAGAATTAGGAAGCCCAGTGGAAAACTGGACTTATAATAGACTAAATGAAACTAATAAAATAGCTAATCAAATAAAAGAAAAAATTAAACAGCATGACTTTTCTTAATTCAATTTTAAATAATTCCAAAGAGCATAATGATCCATTTAAACATTGGGAATTAAATGAACCTTTATCGGAAGATGCAATTAATGAAATAATAAAAGCTGATATACCAGATCATAATGAACTCAAGTTAGAATACGATGGCACAAGAGCAATCGATGGCGGTGCTCCAGAATTCAGAGAAGGAATTGCAGAAGGTGGAAAAGCTATAAAATTTAGATGTTTTATAACAAAAGAAAATACTCAAAATTTTCCAGCCTTAACTAAATTCATAAACGAATTACAATCTAAAGAAACGTATTCAAAAATTTCTAAACTTATCAATAAAGATCTTTCTAATTCTTATGTAAGAGTAGAAGTAATTTGTGACCGAAAAGGATTTTGGCTTAAACCACACTGTGATATTAAGGAAAAACTAGTGTCTTGTCTTTTATTCATTAATGAATTTAACGAGTCTGAAAGTTTAGGTACCGATTTTTATAATGATAAATTAGAAAAAGTTAAGACAGTTCCTTATAAGAATAACTATGGATATTTTTTCTCTAGCGGTCCAAATACTTGGCATGGCATGGAAAAAAAAGAAATTGTTAAAGAAAGACGTTGCTTGCAAGTAAACTATGTTTCTTTTGAGACTGACTGGCAAGTTAAAGTTTGATATAGTTTAAATTAACCAAGGAGAAATATGGCAACTTATGAATGTAGTAAATGTGGAATGTCAGTTAACGCGACCTGTGGGAAATGCAATTCACCATTAGTAAATGGAAATCTCAAATTAGAAGACGGAAGTTCTGTTCAAATATCTGAGTGTCCGAACAAACATGGAAAAATAAAATCTCCACTATGCTGTGGTCAGGATATGACCTGTTCTGTTAATTAAATCTCCTGAAGAGAAGTTACAGTAATTTTTTTTGTTTTTAAAGATTTTATACCTTCCAAACAAACATAAGCAGTAGACATGTTGGTACAGTAAGGAACCTTGTTAACTAAAGTTGCTCTTCTAAGAGCTATTGCATCATTAAGTTTTTGCTCACTATTTCCTCCACCAGTATTGATTACCAAAGCAATTTTCTTAGAATTTAAAACATCAACAATATGAGGTGAGCCTCCACTAACTTTATTTATTTTTTTACACTTCATGCCGTGCTTAATAATAAAGTCTGCAGTTCCGCCAGTTCCACATAGGGTAAAGTTTAATTTTAACAACTGTCTGGCTAATTCTACACCTTCTTCTTTGTGACTGTTTTTTAGAGATATAAACGCCAAGCCTTTCGTTGGCAAAGAATTAGAGGCACCAATTTGACTTTTTGCAAATGCCATTCCAAAATCCTTATCAAAACCCATTACCTCACCAGTTGATTTCATCTCTGGTCCTAATAGCACATCACTTTTTGGAAATTTATTGAAGGGAAAAACAGCTTCTTTTACCGCAAACATATTCTTTGTTTTACTTCTTAAATTAAATTTAGATAATTTTTCTCCAGCCATTACTCTTGATGCAATTTTAGCAAGTGGAATTCCTTTAGCTTTTGATATAAACGGTACCGTTCTACTAGCTCTTGGATTTACTTCTATAACAAAAATTTCATCATTTTTAATTGCAAACTGAACATTCATTAAGCCTTTAACTTTTAAAGCTATGGCTAATTTTTTTGTTTGAATCTCTATTTCAGTTATTAAGCTTTTCTTAATTGATATTGGGGGTAGACAACAAGCAGAGTCACCGGAGTGAATGCCTGCTTCTTCAATATGCTGCATTATTCCTGCAACAAAAACTTGTTTTCCATCAGATATAGCATCCACATCAATTTCCATGGCATTATCAATAAACTTATCAATTAATATTGGGTTTTTTTCAGCTGCCTTAAACGCTTCTTCTACAAAGTTTTTTAACTGGCTTTTCTCATAGACTATCTCCATAGCTCTTCCACCTAAAACATAAGATGGCCTTACCATTAAAGGCAAACCTATTCTTTCTGCAATTTGAATAGCCTGTTTAAACGTTTTTGCTATACCACTTGTAGCTTGTTTTAATTTTAATCTATCAAGTAACTTTCTAAACCTATCTCTGTCTTCAGCTAAGTCTATAGATCTATACTGAGTTCCTAAGATAGGAAGTTTATTGTCGTGCAAAAATTTTGCAAGTTTAATAGGAGTTTGTCCTCCAAATTGAGCAATAA
>Ga0307986_10000505_pt1 | contig 29118 bp, 27 predicted proteins | sample EllFjometageno82_FD_203170 | JGI IMG/M metagenome (GOLD analysis project Ga0307986, IMG submission 203170) | Marine microbial communities from Ellis Fjord, Antarctic Ocean - #82 | ecosystem: Environmental > Aquatic > Marine > Unclassified | place: Southern Ocean | collected 2014-10-09 | reverse complement strand
AGAAGAGGTGCTGCTGCTTACTTCTTCAAGTACAACTGCTGAAATTCTTAGTTCTGCTTTATGACCAGAAGTAAATGCACGCGCTGAGGTGTTATCTTGCGCTCTAACAATGGTTAAAACATGCGTGCTACGGGCGGTAACTTTTACTATTTCAGTATTAGTTCCATCGTCAAATGTACAATAAAAATGTTCGCCAGAACTCAAGGATGGAAATAAATTCCCGTTAACTACCGTAGCGCTTGTAGCGCTGTTTGATAAGTTTGCCGCGAGAGTTGTCTTGGCATTGTTAGTATATTTAATACTCGCCATTTAGAAACTCCTAAAAATTAACTGACAGTAACAGTCCAAGTGATTGTAATTGCGTCAGCTGAACCTTTATTAACTACTGCAAATTCAGTATGGCATAACAGAGTTCCGCCGGAAGAAGCATTAAAAATACCTGCTTCTACTATGGCACCTGTTGACACACCCGCTGCAAATGTAGCTATGTAAGTTACTACAGCGCCAGAAACAGCGGCACTAGTAAGAGATACTCTACCACTAAGTTCTGTTCCTAAAGCAGTATCACCTGCTGCTGGGTTGGTTGTGTTAGTTCCAAGCGCCATGTGAGTCATAGCTGCTGGACTGTTTGAAGTAGTTTTTAACATACTTGCTGCTACAAAAGCTTTACCCGTATTAACAACTAAATTATCAATATCGCGTACAACTTCACCGTTTAGCTCAATTTGTAATCTACCTTTTATATTAAAACCATCATTAATCATGTTTTCTCCTAATTAAATGCAAAAGTGCCCAGTACGGATGCATTCAAAACGCTGTTTGCACCGGAAATATGTAGAACACTTATCGATTCGGATATTGTAGCACTATCTGCAGCGGATGTGCTAAAACTATAAGCCAGGGCTTCCGCTAGGGAAGGGGTTTCTGTAAGTGCTTTTGCAAGAGCCGTTGCTGTTATGGCGTCTGACATAGCAGGGGTATCAGTTAAAGTAGAAGAATACGCTAAAGTTGCAAGCTCACTTAGGGTAGTTGAATGTCCAAGACCAGTAGATACGTCGGTGGTTAAAGGATCGTCGTTGCTTGCAGTGTCAACTAAGCTTACTGACTCAGTAAAAGCCCTTACAAAACTTGTTACTTTACTAAAGCTTTCGCTTACGCTTACCGATTCTGTTTGTGTTGCTAAAGTAAAGCCTATAGCGGCTTGTTCTTCTAACACAGGGGTATCAGCAAGTACTTTAGAGAAAGTTATAACGTCTACAGAGTCTGTAATAGAAAGAATTAAAGCGTTTGGATGCCCAACAACAAAGAATAAATCTTTAGAAAAAGCATCTAGTATTACATCTACAGCCGACAAATTTACATACTGTACAAGACCATTGATGTCTGTAAATGTAACAGTTGACTTTAAGTCAAGGAAACTAACTGTTTGTTTGAATGCCATTAATCAAAGTCTTCTCTAACTTTGAATTTAACTAAATCTTGCACTGTCTGAATGCCGCCACCACTTGTTGTGTACTCAAGTTCACCCTCAAAGGTCCCCGCTTCAGTCCACGTTCCCGTAGGAAAACTAATGGAACACTGCCCCCCAGACCCGCCACTTATCAAAGTAGCTGTAATAGTTTTGGTAATTACAGTGGATCCCACTTTGCGTATGCGCAGTTTAACAACCCCGCTTGATAAACTAACAGCTTCCCACGTAGTACTATCATCAGCATCTAGTGTAAAACCAGATGCCGCAGCATTACTGTCTTTTAATGTAAAGTTTAACTGCGGAAGAGTGTCCCCCACTACTAGTTTTAATGTATTTGAATATGCCATAAATTACCTCTTAGTATACCTAAATAATTGGCCCTGCAAAAGGGATATAATCTTTACTGTTAAAAGTTCCCTCAACAGCAATCGTGTAACCCCTTTCAACAGTAGGTCCTAACAAAGGAAGAACAGCGGGGTCTCCAAACTTAGAAGCTTGCGCCATTGGAAAAACTAAACCAAAAGGACCAAAAAATCCAGACCGGTCAAACAGCTCTAAGAACCATTCTCCCCACGGCATTTCGTCTGATCTAAAAGCCGCCGCCGCCCCTTCTTGGTCTCCTATAGCACTTCTACCTAAATATTTAATAAACTCTCTTAACTCTAGTCCTATAGCTGTTAATGGTAAAAGAAACCCTGCCATAACAAGAAGTGGCAATATTCTACTTGTTAATTGCCCATCTGCTTTGTATTTGTTTCTTCCTTCTCTAATTGCACCACCCACAATGTTTTTACCGAAAGCGTAGAAGAAAGATTTTAATTGCCACACAAGAGCAAAATAAGGATTAGAGGCCCAAACAGGTCGTTCTGCTGCATTTGGTCTAACAATAGACTCTTCTACAAACCTACTTATGGCTCCGTTAACTTTTTCTCCAGCTTCAGTACTAAAGTCTTTTCTCCCCGTTTGGTTATCATTTGCCCACGCTAAAACTTCTTCTGGTGTAAGATTTTTATTTAGTTCTTTTAAATGTCTAATTGCAGTTTTGTCGCCTGCTTTTGCTTGTTCAGCGGTTCTAATTAAATATTGTTCTCCCATACCTGCAGCAAAGACGCGTGTGAACTTTGTAAATTGCTCTAATAAAGTAATTTGGAAAAAAGTTCTTGCCCACTTTTTTGTAGTATCAGTCATAAATCCTAGTTCCGCTGCATTTATATACATTGTTTCTATAGAATCATGTGTTACTACTCCGAGATCTCGCGCAAATTGTTCTGCTTGGGCTTTGTTTTTTATAGTGTGTTTTAACTCTTGCACTATTACACTTATTTTATTGTTCATGTCTCTCGATCTAAGAATTGGCCCAGCAACATCCGGCAAAGAAGCAACAGCAGCAAAAGTCAAAAGCGTTACCATGTTACCAAATAAAAGGGCACTGTTTACTTTTCGTGCAAACGGACTCATGTTTTGTCCAACTTTCCCTAATTGCGCTTCTACAGCTTTTCTTGCGCCTCTACGGTTGGACTCGTTAGGAATTCTTGCAATCAATACTTCCATAGCTTGCCACCCTTTTAAAATAGGTTGACGAGGGTTTTGAGGACCCACTCCTAAAATCTTGTTAACCTCTGCTTCTGGATAAATAGCAGATAAGTTTATTCTGTCTTCTGCAGTAGGAACTAATTTAAATATGTCTTCATATTCTAGTTTTTTTACCATGTCTTCAACATACCCTTTTAAAGCATAATCTGCGGGAGCCAAAAGCCCAACGTCAGAGTCTTTGGAATTTATTTGTCCGTTTTCGTCTAAACCTCGTCTTGCCGCTTCCGTTGGTATTTTGTTAAAAAAAGCTTGCCTGTCTTGTGCCATACCAATAGAAAGACCTGATAAAGAGTCTGGAACATCAACTCCTAAACCGTTGGAATCGCTGTCTTCGTCTTTTGTTGCCCAGTCTGCAACAAAATCTTCCCAACTAGCAAAACCAAAATTCATTTTAACTGCTGGGTTGTATTTGCGTAAAAGTGAAGCTAATTCTTTTTGTTTATTAGGATTTGAAGCAAGTTCAGCTTTTAACCACTTTCTAGGAAAGAAGTTCTTTAAGAAAGCAATTGATTCATTGCGGGGGCCTATATAAGTTTTATGAAAGTCTTCTAAAAACTTTCTCATGGCTTTTGCTGCGGCAGGTAAACTTTCAGTAGATTGACTCGACTCAGCTAATAATGCTGCTGTTTGAACTAGTTCTGTATTTAATTCTCCTTTATCATCTCTAAATACATATTTTCCAGTTGAGTCTTGCGTATCATATAAACTGTTTAGTTTTTGATTTACTGCTTTTGTTCTTAAATTCATGTAACCAGGGTTATCTTGCGAACTTGATCTAGAATAAAACAATTTTGCAATCTCTTTTGCTTCTTTTCCTAAACTTCGTAAATACCCATCAGCTGTTCTAAATACATAATCAGCAGACCAAAATGATTTATCAGCAGAAATACCTGGAACAGTAGCCCGTAAAAGACGTAGTATTGTGTTTTTAAGTTGATTGGCTTGTTTTTTTCCAAGAGGAACGTTGTTTTCTTTAACAATTTCATCCGCTAAATTTCTTACTATTAGTTCTTCTGTCCACGTTAGATTGGGTGATGTTGAACTTGTTTCATCAACTCTGTTAACTATTTGTAAAACTTTTGTATAGAACGATTCAAAAGAAGGAGCTGTGCCTTCTGTAAATCGACCTTTAAAGAAAGTATTGCTTACGAAGTCAAATACAAACTTAATATTCTCGGCGGTTCTTTTAAAAAAAGATTCGCTTGCGTTTGAAGCGCGTTGCTTTTGTACAAGTTTTGCAAACCATGTTGCCGTTTGGTCTGCAAACCATTCTTCAAACCCGTCTTTACCATCATATTTTTTGCTGCCTTTAGCCTGTAATTCTGTTTTTGCTTTTTCAAAATCACTATACATACTATTTCGTAAAGCAGGATTATCAAGTAATTTAGCAAGCTGGTCTTTATAAAAAGCATGGCCCATTTCGTGTCCTAATGCGAACACTAACGCCGGATAACTAGTTATTCCATATAAACTTTTTGCTAGATCTGGGTCTAATACAATTATGTCGGTATCATTTAACCCGATGTATTTTGCAAACTCTTTGTTGGTTTGCATTTCTTCTAAAACCTGAAAAAATTTATTTTCTATTCCTTTTCTCTGTGATTGCTCTAGAGTTCCACCTTGCGAAATAAATAAGGGGTTGTCTGGAGAAGTTATAAACTCTTTTAATTCTGCGGGTGTAAAAATTCGTAAATTTCTTTGGTATCCTAATTTGCTTAAAACATTTTTTATGCCATTAATAACGTTTGGAAGTGTAAAGTTTCTTTGCCCTCCTCTAGATTTTTCATTTAAAAAGAAATTTGATCTTTCAGGGCCCGTAAAGGCTTCGTTAATATTTTTGCTAATTGTAACTTTGGCAGGGGTTCTTTTTTCACGCCCTGGTTTTTTGTCTCCTTGTATAGAAGCTATAAAAGGGGAATTAAGTGCGTCTTTTTCTTCAACATTTAAACGAGAGAAAGGTAACGAGTTATAACCAGAACCATCCTTAGCAGCGTTTTCAGCTATGCTGCTTTCTAGCCGTTCCTGGTCTGTGTCCATCGATTCGTATGTATCGCTATTTAATATCTCTAGCATATCTCTTTGTGCTTTAGCTGTTGAACTAGCTCCAAATTCTTCTGTAACTGCGTTGTCTCCTGTTAAGCCATATTTGTTATTGAATTTTTCAATTGCAGTTTTCCCGCCCCTATAGGTTTTTTGATAATTACTTTTTTCTGTTGTTATGCTGTATTCTCGTTTGTTTTTAAATGGGTTTTCATTTTTTCTTTGTGCCCGTTTAGCGTTTTCTTCTGTATTTATTAATACTTTAAACAAAGCCCGTTTTTGAGCTATGGTGTACTTTTCAGTAACGTCTCTAGCTCGATAGTCAAAGCTGTGGTCTATACCATTCATGCCAGTAATTTCAAAAAGAGTTTCTTGCAAAGCAGTAAAAGGGTCTTTAATAGTTCCTTCTGGTTCTTCTGCTGTTGCGAGTTTTAGCTTTAAGAAATTAGTGTTATCAAAGTTAATTTTTTCTATAGTTTTGTTCTCGACCAATTCATCTAATGTGTCTAGAGCTATATCACCGGGTTTTTGTTTAGCTCCTTTTTTAAGGATCTTATTTGCTTTTAGTTTTTCCTCAAATAAGCTTTTAAAAATAACAAGGTCTCTTACGTTTTTTAAACCCCTAATTAAGAGCTTATTAACTTTTGTTGAATCATCTAATCCTATAGTAAAGTCTTTAGTGGTGTTTTCCAAAGACCACGCTTTTTCAATAAGAATGTTAATATCGTTGGTACTTTTACCAGCAAAATCGCCTTGACGCGCAGCAGCGGCTACAGTTTTTGGGTTTATAATAATTTTTTGTTCAACAGAAACCCCCTTAACTGTTTTTTTAACTACCTGATAGGTGTTTCCCTGATCTTTAGTTTCGTACTGCCTTAAAGTAATTGGTATGCTTAGCTCATCTGATTGTTCTTTAGTTAATTTTTTAAAAGGGTTTGGAAGCCCTAGTTTTGTTTGTTGTATGTAAGCAATAATGTCTATTTCATTGCCTTTGTAGCCATAAGTTAAACTTCGAGGGGGCGTCATGTTTTGCATGTCCGATACCAGCATTGTTAAAGCTTGCGTGTATCTAAGTGATTTTTCTAAAGTCAGAGGAATGCCTTCTGTAGTGATAATATAATTTAACAGCCCCGTTATATTTAACCCATTTGCGTAAAGATCCCCTAAAGTTCCATCAGCATTTAACTTGTTTGTATTAAACCTGGGTAGTCTTTGTCGATCTTTGTTTGCTTTAGGGTCTAAAGTTTTTTGGTCGCTGTGTATTAATATTTGTGCAGCTAACTCATTTCCTTTTGCTGTTCGTATAACTCGTATTGCATTTGCGGGTACACCTTTTCCCTCAGTTCTTTCTTTATAATCCGCGTCGCTTTCGTCTTGTTCTTTTCGTAATTTTCTTAAAGATACTAAAGGTTGGCCATATGCGTCTTTATCTACTATCTCTATGCCACCTAGTGGATCAGTTCTATTAAAAGCAATAACTCTTTTTAAAGTACCAGCAGAAGGTTCAAAGGTTAAAACTGCAGCAATTGCTTCTTTGGTTGTTAACAAAGGGTATAAAATCGCTGCTGCTTTTTTTATTATTTCTGGTGAAGGAGTATTAGTTTCTATACTTTTCCCTGGGGCATAATAAGGTAGTTTATATATAACAACAGGTTCGCCATCTCCATCTAGAATAAATTCTCCCTGTACAGGTTCGCTAATTTTAATATCACTATCAGTACCATAGTCTATAGCGTCAATTATTAATGCTTCTTGTTGAAGTGATGCTTGAGCTGCTTCAAAAGTATCAAAATCTATTGATTCAATATAGGACGTTCCAAACACACTTTCTAAAAGTTCATCAAATGTGGCTGGCAAGAAAGGGTTACTTTTATGTAGATTTTCAGTGATTGTATTGTATTTCGCATACAAGTCTGGGGTAATTCCTTTTAATTTAGTTTGTATGTCTTCGTGCCTTACCCCACGGTCTCTTTTTAAAAGGTTCGTCTGTGCCTCTTTTATGTCTGTGTTTCTCCCTTCATAGGGTGTGTAAATAGCTACACCTCCTCTATTTATTCGTGCTCTGTCTAGCACTTGTTTCATGAAGTAAGTAAGGCGGTCATACACAACTTCTGTAGATTTTGGAGTAGGTCTTAACTTGTTTAATGGGAGAACTAATCTAACTTGTTTTCCTGAAGACGCCATTTGTACCGGGCCTTCTTGTTGTGGGGCATCTGGTACAAACTCTTCAGCTAGTGTTTTCTTACGAGTTCTAGGATCATCTGGCCCTGTTACTTCTGACATGTCTTTAGTATCAAAGTCTACGTTCATGCTTTGAATTAAACTTTCAAAGTCCGATTGATCCATAGAAGCTATGTTTTCTTTAAAAACATCTACGTTATCGTCAACAATAGTTTCTCCGTCAGGAGTAACGTTTGGTGGATTAGCATTTTCATCTCTTAGTCTTTCAAATAGTTCTTGGGTGCTTTCTTCTTGAGATTGTTCTTGAGTCTTCGGAAGTACACTGTCAAATCCTTTAAGTTCTGGTTGTTTTGGATCTGATTTTTTAGCTTTTTTCTTAGCGGGTTTAGATTGTTCTGCTCTTAATTTAGACGCTTTTGGTCGAGCTTTAGGTTTAGGTTTAGGTTTAGGTTTAGGTTTTTCTGATTTAAATAGTACATCATCTTCTAATACAGTTTTAAGTCGATCTTCAAGCGTTTTCTTAACCTTTGCTTTTTGTTCTGGGGTTTTATCGGAGTTTGCTACGTTCTCTTGTGCAACTTTAAAAGTTTCTTGGATATAAGTTCTTAGTCCTTCAACACCAAAATTTCGAAGTATAGGGTCAGCATCTAAAGGCTGAAGACTCTGGGGCATAATACGCTTGCCTACGTTTTTTCTAGCTTTTTCTCGTATAATTGCTGCGTCAAGGCTTTCTTGAGAATCAGGAATAGTTTCTCCGTCAGGAGTAACGTTTGGTTGGTTAGCTTGTTCGTCTCGCAACCTGTCAGCCTGTTCCGCAGTGCTTTCTTCTGGATCATCTAAATACCTATTTTCGTAATCCATAACTTTAGAAAGGCTTTCTTCTGTACTATCATCAACCTCACTTTCTTCTTCTATAATTTTAGAAAGGCTTTCCTGTGTAGCTTCTTTTTTGTTTTGAATAACCGGGGTAAGATCTGGGTAACGACGTTGTGCGTTTGCTAACGCTGCATCTTCTGAATTTTGGGAGTTCCCTATAGTGTGCCTAAATAGAAGGTTTCCATCTTTATCATTAACAACTACAGCTCTTTCGTGTTCTGGTTTTTGAACTTCAGTAAACCCTAAAGCATCTGCTAAAACTTGGCCATCGGCTAAATCTAATTTAAGGAGTCTATTACCTTCAGCTACACTTTCAGGGTCTGCAGTGTTAATTAAAACAACTCCCCCGTTAGTTTCTCTAGCTTTAATTGTGCTTGCTTGGTCTTCTGGTATTCCTTGCAACATATTTAGTGTTTCAGCTGCATTTGCTTCGGTAACTAAAACTACCTTTCTTGCCCTTGTTGGGTCAAACAGGTCTTGTACTTGGGCTTTAATAGCCCTAGCACCTTCTTTAACTGGGGACCCCACAACATCTCCTGAGTAACCAGGAGCTTGAAATTCTTTTATTTGATCTCTAACCTCTTGTGCTTGTTCGTTTCCAGTCTCTAAAAGTTTGTAAGCTTCTGTTATAACGCCCCCAGGCGCACCCCTTGCAGCACCAGCAAAAAACCCAACAAAAGCGGATTCTGCTCTACGCAGATTGGCTTCTTGATTTGTAAATTCGGGATCTATAGCTTTACGCTGTTGGATAAGGATTTCTTCTTGGAGGGTCTCTGTTACTCCTTCAGCTACTCCACTTACTGCAAAACCTGTTACTCCGGCTTTAGCTAGATCTAATATAAACTGACCCGCGGGTTGTTGTTGAGCAGCCCTAGCTAAAACTTTTTGTTCGGCTTTTGTTAAAGAGGAAGCACCTCGTTTTTTTGCTTTGTTTAAAAGTGCCCTAGCTGCGGGTGCTTTTACTAAATCTCCAGCGGCATTTTTTAATAAGACATCATAAAAAACTTTTTCACCTAACACATCAAGCGCGGCTTGTGGCACACCTAACGCAAGGGCAGCATAAGCTTCGTCTTTTGTTAGCTCATACCCAGCATCTTTAAACTCTTTAAAAGATTGAGAAGCCCCTACTACTTCACCCTGTGCAAATGACCCTGCCCAAAACCCCATGGTCGGTAAATTTAAGCCTTCTGCTATGCTACGTCTATAGGCAGCTGCAGCCGCTTCTTGTCCACCTTTTGAGTATTTTGCAGAACGAATACCCTGAAATGCCATTTCTAACATATTAGTTTCTGCGGGTGTTAAAACTTCTTTTCTTAGTTTCTTTTTTTGTATCTCTATTAATTTTCTTTTGGTATAAGCTTTACCCGTGTGTGTTATAGCCGCCTTTCCAGCAAACCCTGCAATAGCACCGGTTCCACCAGAAGCAACAGAAAAAATAGCTTGCGGAGCAGTCATTCCAACGCCTTTTATAACTTGATCTATAAATTTAGACCACGTTGGTTGGTCTAAGAACTCTTCAAAACTACCCATTGGTTCTACCATTGCAGAATAACTTTGGTCTAAAACCTCGGACCAGTTCATGCTAGCTTCTGCGCCTTTTGTGTCACCCGCAATAGTTTGAAAAATAGATTTAAAAGATGAAATATCAGAGGCTACTTGTTGGGTTCCAGCTGTAACAGCGGTTGAAACTTTCTCACCAAAAGTTATAGGGGCTGGGTTAAATATTTGATTTCGCGCTGCTGACCGGCTTTCTGGAGATAATGCTTCCCCAGCCGCTTGATCCATACCAAGACGACGTTTTTCTTCCAACATCATTGCAAGTGGATCTTTAGCGGCCATTTAGCCCCCCTGTTTTGAGGCTTTAACTTTAGAGTTTGCTATAGCAAGGGTTGTTAAATACTGAAGTCCTTCCGGAGCTAGCTCGTTGTTAGACCAGTAAGCAGATATTTCGCTTTGTGGTAATTTAATCTGAGGGTTACCAGGCGCTGTTCTTGTAAAATATCCTACTTCTTGATCTGGTCTAGTAACTAATTCACCTTGTTGAGTGTAAGCTAAAAGGTCTGGTTGTGTAGAAAAAGCAGCGTTTGGAGTTCTTGTGCCACTAGTACCAAAAATAGGGAAATTACTTACAATTGAATTCCACCAACCTTTTTTCTGGCTGCCTACCCACTGTTTCATTCCCACACCAATAGTGTCTCTTCCTGCTTGCAAATCTATTGGATTACCCCCTATGTCGGCTTGGTTTATAAAAGAAATAGCAGCGGTAATATCGTTTGAGTTAAACACATAACCGTCTGCTAGCATTCTTTCTCTTATGACGTTTAGGTTTTTACCCGCATCACTTATCTTCTGTGAGTTAGATTCATTAACAGAAACATTTCTTTCATTAACATTAACTTGACGAGTTTGATTAGCTGCTGTTATACCTTCAAATGAGAATTTGCCAGTTTCAGCAAACCTCATCATATAAGGAGCATAAGTCTTACGTTGGTCATCACTTAATGTAGCCCACATGCCCACCATAATGTGTTGGTCTAGTCTTCGTTGCCCCGAGTTTGCAAGGAAATTGTTTGCGCCCCCTAGCAAAGCAACTATTTTGTTTTGGAACTCTAAAGGAACTTCATCGTCACCTACATACTTTTCAGCAAGAGTTGTTAAAGTATTTGCAAACGTTTGCACATCCCCGCTTTCTACACTGTTTAAAAAAGACTTTGCATCGTCTCCTTTAAATTTAAAAGGAGAATCATTTACTACATCATTTATTACAGCTGCTGATACTTTTTTAGGCGCAATATCTTCCAAGTTGTCTTTGTATTTAAGAGCAAAAGCTTCAGGGTCTTCTTGAAACTCCTCGTATAAAGCTGGGGATGCAGCAAAAATTTCTTTTAGTTCTTTGTTTTTAGTGTTGTAAAAACTGTAAGTATCTTTAGCTGCTGCTGTTGTTTCTTCAGTTGCTCCTGCAACATCGTCTACACTAGAAGCTATCCTTGAAGTGTTTTTTTCAACTTCGGTAAGGTTAGCTGCAATGTTATCTGTAGATTTTTTTACCAGGCGTTGTCTAATTAACTTTTTTTCATTATTTGAAAGATTTTTATTTTGCTCGTCAGTAAATTGAAAACCGGGTTCAAGATAAAAATCGTCTCCTAGCATCTCATTTAGGGCTCGTTGATTTTCACCTCCTCTTACAGCATTAGCTATTGCTGTTGAATCACCAGATATACGTCCAACTGGCGACGCTTTTTGTGTTGTTTCTGAAGCAGAATCTATAACGCCTTGATCTAAAACTTGAGTTGAAGCTGCTGGAGTACTATCACCTTGCCCATATGCACCATTCTTAACTTGTTCTCGTACATCTTCACCAAAAATTTTAGCTACGTAATTTTGAGTTTCTTCTCGCAAGTCTTCATATTTTCTTCCACCCTCTATCCACTTATCAATGGCTCCAGTGCCAGCGTTGTAAGCCATAGCTGCAGTCACTAAGTCTCCATCATATTTTTCAGTCAATGCATCAAAATAGTCTGTACCAAACCTTACATTTTCTTCTGCTGAAATTTCTCCGTTTGGACCTGAACGAACTACGGGTTTAACCCCTAAGCCGGGTTTATCTGCAGTTGAATCTTTTAACTGCATTAAACCTTTTGCATGACCACTGTCTGCGTCTGGCTTACCTCCACTTTCTACTTCTATTATTTTATTAATAATATTTCGATCAGAAATAGCTATATTAGTAGTTATACCTAAACTATCTATGTTGTCTACAGTTATTCCGCCTGACATTTGCGTTGTTGTTCCTGCTCCTGCTACCGGTGCTTCGCCTGTTCCTGTTCCTGCTTCTGCTCCTGGTGCGCCACCTACCATAAGGTTTGCAAGTTGTTCTCTAGTATCGCCTTGAAAAAAATCAATATTAGCGCCTTTCTTATCCATCCCACCAAGGTTTTCAAGTGCAGAAAATCCTCCTGCTGCGTTTTGCCCTTGGCTTTTTATTTGTTCTAAAAAGAAATTAACTTCATCAATTCCAACACCTGGAAGTGTGTTTTCTTCTACTGCGGCTCTACCGCCTTCAGCAAGCAACCCTTGTACAGTTGTTCCTGCTGCGGTCATTGGGTTGGTTCTAGCTTGACCTTTTTCTTGGTCTTCGGTTCTTACCATTACGTCAAATGACTTTGTATCGGCATTCCAGTTTGTGTTCTCTAAATCTATGGTTTTGCCATATCCTAAAATAGCAGAAGCGGCGTTGGAGTTGTTCATAATTCTTTTCATTGCTTCGTCTTGCCCATACATCTTTAAATAAGAATCAAAACCTACCGTGCTTGGATCATGGTTATTTTTAAAATTAATTAATTCTTCATCACTTGCAAACAAATGGCCTTTTGGAAGGTCAGCTATTGTAGTGGCGTTATTTAACGATTTGTTAAAAGCACTTTCTTCGTATTGAAGATTTTTGTTTAAGGTTAAAAGGTCTTTTTTTTGGAGATCTCTTTGATAAGAATTAACTTGCGCTGCCTGAAGTGCGTTCATTTGGTTTGGTCTTTGAAACAACGCCATTATAATAAACTCCCTAAAGTTGATCCAACTTTTCCAAGAAAACCATAGTATTGAGACCTAGCCGCGCCTCGATCTTTTTGAAAAGCATTTTGTCGCGCAGTTTGAAAGCCTTCTAAACCTAAAAGATTGCTAAGAGAGGAATTATAGAAGTTAGATAACAAACCTGTCATTGCGTCTGTTTTTTTGCTGTTTATATCAGCATCTGATCTCATAGCATTTGTACTAGCGCCTGCAACATTAGATTGGCCTCCGAGCTGACTTAATCTGCTTTCTTCTTTTTGTTCTGCGCCGGTTAATGTAATTCCATATCGCCCTTGGTTTCTTTTTTGCATTGCCATTGCGCGTTCGTTAGAATCTTCCGCATAAGCTACAGAGTCGTCAACCGTATCTACTTTTTCATTGTTTAAAGAGGTAACATTAAATTCTAAATCGTCGTAGGTATCGACGGGCTCTTGTTTTTTGTACAAGTCATTGCCTGCTAAGCGACTAAGGTAAGGGGATGCTTGATAGTCTTCCATAGTTTGTTAAAATGAAATTGGAACGAAAGGGCTTTCTGTTTTGCTAGTACCGCCCGCGTAAGTTACTTCAGCAGCTGAATTTCTAAAGAACTCGCCCATTTTACCGCCACCAAAACCTGGGTTATTCCCTGCTAGTCTTGACACGCTTGACATGCCTCCAAGAGTATCTGGTAGTTTAGTTGAACTTAAACCCGGTAGTTTTACTCCCATAAAACGTTGGTCTGTAGTTATAGAATTATCTGGTTTTGTTGAATCTCCGCTGTTTTTATTTGTTGTAGAATCAGGACCACTAGTAGCTTTAATAGCAGATGCGGCTGTAGAATACAACGCCCCCATTTTAGCTCTGTCTACCGCTGCGTCTGACATTGTTCGAGTAAGATCTTCACTTACTTGGTTACCAGCTCTTTTAACGCTAGCCCCACTGTCTATTTGTGTTAGCCCCATTTGTGCTTTCAAAGCACCCATTTCTTGTTGTGCTTTTTCTCTTTGTCCTTTGTCAGTTCCTGCATAGAAAGCTCGGCTGGCAAGAGACGCTATTTGCGCCGAATTGTTAACTGATTTAGAAGCTTCGTAACTGTTGCCACTAAAACTTCTTTGCATAGCATCAGCGTTTAATATGCCGGTTTGTTCTCCGGTTTTTTCAACAGCTGCTTTGCTTAAAGAATCACTAATATTTTGTTGTAAAGCTTCTCGACTGCTATCTACTTGCGGATTAATACGATCAAACGCAGACCTTTCTTCTGCTGACATAGTAGTATAATTTTTGGAATTTACGTTGCCTTTTCCTTTACTCATAATTCTTTCCTAAAAGTATAACTTATTAGGTCATACCCTGCTTTAGGGGCTGTTTTTTTCCACCCCTCTCTGCTTGTTTCAAATTCTATTGCTACAACTTTTAATTGCTCTGCAAGTTTTTCTACAAACAAAAACCCTATATCTCTGTAATTATACTCTGGTTTTTGGTAACTTGCCCATATAAACAAAGTGCTTTCATTGCTTCTGTTCTTTAAAACTTGGGTAATTATAAACCCTATATAAGTATCTTCTTGATAAAACATATAAAGTCTAGACTGTTCTTCGACTAAGGACAAATATACATCTGAGGGTATCCAGTCTGAGTAAGATTTTTTTATTATTTTTTTTAAATCTGGCTCTATTGTTTCAAAAGAGTATTTTACTTCCGCTTGCGGAATTTCTTCTATAGATATGCCATCAATAGTCAGTCTCTGAACCATACTTCTTATACCTTTTACGGGGGCTTAATCCTGCTCCCCTATACTTAACTGTTCTTTTAACTCCTAAATCCCCGCCTCTTGCTTTAAGTTCTGCTTGCACAATTTCTTGGTTAAACAAACCTAAGTAATCTGCGGCAGCTCGTAAGTCTGTCCAATCTTTTGCTGGAATTCTAAGAAGTCTGTACAGCGTCCCATAAACTATACCATCTCTATAACTGTTAGAGAAAGTAGTATCTATATTGCTAGTAGTTCTACTTGGTTTTAATGCAACAGCTAATTGAATGCCATTAGCTACAGCACTTCCAGGAATTGGTATAACCCAAAAAGCATCTGGAGTTTTTTGTAAGTACACTTGTGGTACGGATGTTTTGTTTCTCCAATCGGAGTAATTAAGTTCAAGGCTTCTTGGACTTATAGGATCTAAATCATTACCATCATAAGTCATCCAAAGTATCTGATGGACATCAGTGCCACTAGGTTGATCAAACTCATATTCATACACTCCAGGGATACTAGTAATAGCATCTAAATCAAAAGTGTAAGCTTTAGATCGCTCTGCAAATTCTATGCAAGAAGATCTTAAAGTTGATTCAATTAAAGAATCTGGGCAATTTGGAACATATGGAAGTATGTCTTTTACAAGGGAATCAAAAGCAGCCATTATCTAGGTACCTGGGTTGCGGAAGATTTGTCATTGTTTGGATCAAAAATATTTTTTGATGCCCCACCTCCAGTTATACTAGACATAAATAATTGATAATGAGAACCAGCTCTTTGTTGGTTTCCAGCAAATTCTGCATCTTTCATATAACACCTATATAAAACATAATCTATAATGGCATTACCATATACATCATCTATTCCTATGGTACTACTTGCGGAACTTAAGTCCGTAGGCACATCAGAATAAACAATTTCTATGTAAGCATTGAGTCCAGATTTAACTCCGGGGTATACGTAAAACTTTTTAGGATCATCTGGGTCAAATATATAATGTTTTATTATAGACCCATGCGCAGCATCACCTGTAACGGTTGGGTTATGCCAATCGGGTTCTATAGAATTTAAAACATCAGAATCTACTAACCTAATAGTCCGGCCGCCTGTTGCGCCGGTTTGGTTGCTAGACATGTTACGCACTACTTTAATTAAAGTTAAGCCCGGTACAGTTTGTTCTGTCCCAGTAGCAAGTGAGTTATTAACGTGTTTAGCGGTTGATTCTGGTCTAAAATTAACTACTTCTCTTTGTGCATCGTTAATGTAACGAAGCAACTCAGCCGAAGTCCAACGAACGCCTGTTGTATCTTGTAAAGTATCTTGTACTCTCAATATTAAATTTGCGCCCGATAGTGCCATTATTTTTTAGTCGTTTTTTTAACCGTTTTTTTCTTAGGTGTTTCTACACCTTCAAAAGTAGTTTCTACTTCAACTACCTCAGCAACTTTTACGTTCATCGGTTCTGAAGGTTTTTTGTCTTTAATCATATCTGGTTTATGTTCTGTGCAACCTTCTTGCAAACAGAAATAACCTAGGTCGTCTCCAACTTCTTTCGGTACGCCTGCTTCTAATCTAATAGATGCGCCCCAAGTGGTTGAAATGTACTTGTCGTCTTTTGATATTACTATCATAATTTACTCCTTAAAAAGGGGGTGGCCCAACATGAGCCACCCACAAAAAACATACTTAGTATGCAACATCCAATCTAATAACACCAAAGTCTTCAACTGCGCCATTGTAGTCGCTGTTGAACTTAGGCTTCTTAAGACCAAAGATTTTACCAATGGAGATACCATTTTGGTTACCGTAGTCGAAGGTGTCTTCAACTATTTGTGGTAAACCGATATCGGCCATAGCAAGAGCTTGAGCTCCACAGAACAAACAAGCGGAACCTTCGACGTCTGCGTCAGCCCCCCATTTGTATCCAGCAGAACCAGCATTACCAGAAGCTCCAGTCGTCGCATTCGCTGTATTGAATACGTGTCTGAACTCATGGACCATAATGCCATCAACCATTAGACTTGAAGAACCGGAGAACAAGCTATTGCCTGGTCCTCTGACTCCAGCATTTCTGACGTTAGTCAAGAAATCTGAATCAAGTTTAAGGTCAGCCATTACTTGAGGTGATACAAATAAATGATACACCTCTTCTCCACCTGCGCTTCTTACTCCACGGATGTAGTTGTCTTTAGCATAAGCTTTTAGAGCAACTAAGCATTCGTAAGTGATGGTGTCAGCTGCAATAGTAGCAGTTACATCACCAGCAACAAGTTTGTTTGTAGCATCCCATCTTCTGTGCCTGTTGGCAGTTGGGGCTGTTACGTCTCCACCAAAAACCATGTCGCCAAGATTTTGTCCTGAATTCAGAACTGGTCTTAAAGCACCACTGTTTTTGAGGGTGTAAGAAATACCAGAAAGCGTTAAGAACGCTAATTGGTCAATACGATCTGCCATTGCATAAGCAAGTGCGTCACGTGAATTCTCACGGAAATTAACAACTGATTTTTGATCAGCAAGACGACCCGAAAGTCTGTTTGCGAATCTCAATTGATCCAGTTGTACGACTATGTCGAAAGCTCTTAAAGTCTCTTCATTACCTTCTAAGGTGTTGTCTCCAATGATACCGTCACCAGACATATCGGCAAGAAGCGTTAAAACCGCTCTTGTTCCTTTTTCTGATTGAGTAAGCTCAGATATTCTCTGAACCATTGCATTAGATCCGCTACCTGCGAATTGGTTAATGAAAGACATATTTCTTGCGACACGCCAAAAATCACGAGACCAGATCGTTAATTGTTCGCTGGTCAACGCGCTAAAGTTTGTGTTAGCCATTGGGCTATCCTCCAAATAAAATTAAAATAACCAGCCGACTTATGGAGCGGCTCATTTGTCCGTATACCCTTTTTCGTTGGGAAACGTTCTCATAATTTTACGAACATGACGTCGACCAGTTTTACGCCGTGATAGGCGAATACGTTTTTTTACCGTAACGACTCGTGCTAGATATCGGACTAGCGACCGAATACTTATATCTTATACTAAGGCTTAACCAAAGTCACCACGCATTCTGCGCAATGTTTCGGCGGGAAGAGCATCAAACTCTTCTCCAGACAATAAAGATAAATCTATTTTTTTCTCCGTTTTGCTTTCACCTTTCATTTTAGGTGGTTGAGAGTCTGCGGCTTGCAGTTTTTTATTAATATTAGCAGTTTGTGTTTTCTGTTGTAGTGCTTTACTAACGTTAGATGTTGAATCAGCTGTAGTGCGCAACAAATCGGGCTTTTTAACCGCTAAAGTATACTCTGTTGCTTTTGCTAAGGAGTCTGCAGGAGTATAACCTTGTGTTATAAAGGCATTTCTTAACTCTACAACCTCATTTTGCAATTCTTGGTCAAAAGTTTCACTATTTTCACTTAATACAGGAAATGTAGCCTCAATTTCAGCAGCTTTTTGGTGTAGCTCTGTCATGTCTTGGTTTTCTTGCACCGTTTTTCCCATTTTTGCTTGAACTTCAAACATAAATTGTTCTTTTTCGGCGTTTCTTATCTCATTTCTTAACGCAGTAGCTTCTGCAGTTTCCCCGTTTAACACGTGGTCTTGATATTTAGCTTCGTTTTCGTCAAATGCGTATTCTGGAGCGTTTTCTAAAGCTGTTTGTTCAACTTGTTCAGCGTCATTTAATCTTTTTTGCATGGCTTTGTTTTTAGCCAACACTTCATCAAGTCTGGACTTAGGCACCATGGGTGCTTTTGGTTCTTTTACTTGAGTTTGTTGGTCAAGGCCTTGCTCGCTTCCTTCAATTGGCTGAAGATCTGGTTGTGCAACAGGCTCGCTGTCTTGAACCACTCCTTCTTCGCTATCAGTTTCTGGCTCTGCTTCTGTTTCTGCTTCAACTTCTGGTTCTGGTTCTTTTTCAACAACCTCTTCTTCTGGAGCGGCGTTAGTTTCGGTTTCGACTTCTTCATTTTCGTCCTCCTGAACGTCTTCAAAATTAAGATCTACTCCAAAGGGTTGTGCTTCTTCGTCAGAAACAGTATCAGCCCCCGGCATGCCGTCCATAATTAAATCATCCATTTTCTCGGCGTTATTTTTTTCTTTAGTTTTAGCCATTTGAATTACCTCCTGTAGGTTTCATAGCAGCAGTTGCAATTTTTGCAGCCGCTGAGGTTTGTGTTTGCTCGCTTCTTACTTGATTAGTCATCCCTGACAACCTTTCACGTAATTCGAGCTCTTCGCGCTTCATTTGAAGTTTGCTTTGTAGTTCCGCAACTTTCATTTGCGGTTCTATATTTGTTTGTGTTTGAGTTTTAGCCACATTTAATGCTGCTTCTGATTGTAATCTACTTACTTCTGCTTCTAGTTTTGCAACTTCTAATTGTGTAGAACGTATTGCGGACTCTTGTTGGAACTGTTGTAAAGCAAGTTCTTCTTCACTTGGTGGATTCATTCCTTGCATAATTCTAATTCTTTCTGCAATTTCACCTTTACGTGCTAGATGTGAATACTCAACAATTAAATCATCTGGAATAGGAACACCTACTTTTCTAAGTTCAATGGCTTCCGCAAACTGTGTCTCTTCAAAAGTATCTCTAGAAGGAGCAGTACCTACAACAACATCGTACTCACCAAGAGTTAAATTATTAATAATTTGACCTTCGGGAGTAACTTGATTAACTCTTAAAGGTTGTTGAGGTTTTAGTGGATTATTTTCATCTGTAATTTGAATAACTCTTTCTTCTGTATAGTACGTTTGAACAAGATTTAAAATGCGTTCTGCTAGATGGTGTCTAGTTTTTCTTAAATTGTCTAGCGGCACTTGAATCATCAACGCGCCACGAGTTTGTTTTTGTTGTATAGCAACACCAGAAACTTCTGCGCCATCAGTACCTAACATAGCGTCACTTATGCCACTAATAGTTTTAATATTATTAGCCGCTTTTTGTGCAATTCTGTCTAGGCCGGTGGGTATCTGATTTGGCGGTATCTTACCAGGGGGCGTACTACCGCGGTTAAACTCTAGGACTAAACCAGTTTCCGCACCGTGCTCTTCTAAGTCATCTGCATTCATTCCGGTTAAAGAACCAGATTCTACAATCCAACCACTGTTAGCGGTTGTATTAACTATGTGCAACTCTTGGGATGAAATTTTGTTTAACTGCTCTTGCGGAGAAATTAAATTCCGTACCATCCCAAAAGGTTTACCTCTTCTCCAATATGGAAAATAAGGAACTAAAGTAAAATGTTCGTAAGGGGACCAATCATCAAACAACACGACTGTGTCTGCTGTTACTGTCCAACGAACTTTTCTAACCATTTGTTCAGTTATATATAAGCCGTAGTCATCTGCAAATTTTTTCTTTTTGCGTTCGCCCCAATTGTAAGGCACGTGTCTTTTGTCTCCAGTTACTGGATCAACATAAAACATACATTTTTTTAATTTGTAATGCTGACGTTCAATAACGCGAATAGATCTAAGGGTTCGCGCTTCGTCTGGGTCGTTTGGATATTGAGTAGCCGCATCTTGGTAATCGCCTCGCGTGTCACCATAAGTTTCGTCTTCGTACTCTATTGAATCTGCGCCAAGTGTAGTTCCTACTTCAGCAATCATTCTTAGTTTGTCAGCTTTGTCTTCCCCGTAAACTTCTTCTATCTCGTCAATGCTCATCCATTTGCTTTCAAATATTTCGTTCCAAGTTTTTGGGTCATATTGTTTTGCGTCTGGGTCAATTAAAATATCTAAAGGATCTTTAGTTTCTATTTTTACTTCGCCATTTATATGATCAGAAAAATCTATACGTACATCAAACCAACCCCTGTCTTGAATTAAACCATCAGCAAAAACTTGCCCTTCAACCCATTCTAATTTGTTGTTGTCTGAAATTTGCATGTACAACTTTGTAAGAATATCCGCAATTTCTTGGTCGCCAGAACCCCTAGGTTTAAAATGAATATCGGCCCTTCTTGTACTTTGCTCACCAATAACGGTATTAACAGTAGGTAAAATTGTGTTGATAGTAAGAGCCGGTCGGCCCTGGTCGTCGAGCGCTGCCATATCAGATTCGTCCCACTGTTCGCCGCGATAAAACGCGTCACATTTTTTTGCCATTTCAATGTAATCATCGTGGCCACTGTCCCGTGCACGTGTGTAGCATTCCCACTGTCGTTTCGCAAGGGTAAGCTCTTCGGCTGCGCTTAGCTTCTTTTTTGTTTTTTTATACTCTGCCATTAAGCGCTCATTGATGATTTACGTTTGCCATCTTTTACTAAGTGTTTTAACCCATCTCTCCATGACGGAATATGCTCGGGTCTTTCATAAAACGTAGCAAACTCTGTCATCATTAAACCAATCCACGCCAAGGCATCTACCTGGTCATCGTGCGTACCATTTGGAAAACGTAATAGTTCTGCAACCATTGTTCCTGTCCAAGCGGCGTCTTCTGGAAAGTATACCATACCTTGTTGCATTCTACCCTGGATTGCTCGAGCACGTAACTCCTTATCGCGCCTACCAACTTTTAAGTCTTTAAAGTAAGCTTCGTTAAGGCCGCGTTCGCGTGTTCTTTTTTCTAAGAACGGACCCAGGGCCATCTCAATATGACCTCTTTCTATCCCCACTATACCTGGGCGCCATAATTCGTACAAGTCTAATATCTGTTCTACTAACTCGAACCCGTCATACTTGCCGCGGACCACGTCAACAATGAATAAATTATCATATTCATCGACCCCGACAACAATACCAACTGAAAAATCATTCCGGTCACGCTGTCCGATCGCGAGATCCCACGCGCAATAGTATTTAAGTTTAGAAGTATCAATCTCATTGAAATTATAATAAGCGATCATATCGCGGTTAAAATAGTCGCCTTCGTCGGACACGGGATTTTGTTGATACAAAGCAGACCAATCGCGCGGGCCGATGGCTTTCCTTATCTGCTCGAGAGCGTCCACATTGTAACGCGCCGGGTGCAAACTTTCACCTGTTTTTCTAAACTTTTCGTCTTCTTCTGCAATTGCTGGGTAACGAATCACTTCCCATTTATCTGCGCCTTCTTCTGCTTGTGTTAACAAGCGCCCGGCCAAGTCGTCGTCGTGCCAACGCGTAAGAATAACTAAGATTCCTCCACCTGGGGATAACCTTGTATAAGCTGTGGATGTATACCAATCCCAAGTCGCATCTCGGTTGTTATCGGATTCTGCATCCTCTCTGTTTTTTACTGGATCATCAATAACCATAACGTGCGCACCCTTACCAGTAATACCACCACCAACACCCGCTGCTACATAACCGCCGCCTTCTGTTGTTTGCCATGATTCTACTGACTGAGAATCCTTATCTAGTCTAGATTTTTCGAACACATTTTTGTATACTGGTTCTCTTAGCAGTTGACGCACTTTTCTTGAAAAACTCATAGCCAAAGACCCCGAATAAGAACAACTTATAAACTCGTGTTCCGGATGTCTTCCTAGATGCCAAGCGGGAAATGCAATACTAGCCAATGTAGATTTACCATGTCGAGGCGGCATAAAGAGCATCAATCTTGGTGATTCTTTATTCGCTACTTGTTCACTGAACTTTTCTAGCCGTTGGCATATATCTTTGTGCACCCAACCTGCTACGTAGTCTGGATTGAAACGTTCAACAAATGGGAGTAACCGCTTACGTGCTAAAATTCTTTTCGCTAATTCTTGTTCTGCTTTTGCTTGAGCAGAAAGTTGAGCTTTTTCTAACTTCTGATCAATCTTCTTTTGGGGCTCGGGCGTTGCTTCTACTTCGTCAGCTCGACAATATACACAAACCTCGTCAATAAGAACTAGGTTTTCTGGGTAGATGCCTCTGCATCTTTTACATTCAGTCTTCGCTATGTCCATCTGGTTCCAAATATGTAAGACTTTCGCCCGCTAACTTTAATAGGTCGCTGTCGCTTAATTTTTCTAGCTGCTCTACTTTCTCAACGTTTATATTAATAAGCGTTGCTTGTTCGGGTATATGCAAACCATGTAACTTGCATAACGAATCAACTACGTTTTTTTCTTCTGTAGAATTCGCTGCCTTTGAATGAGCTTCCAGGTACATGCCCGTTGCTGTGTTCTTGTCAAACTTTATCTCTTCGCGCATTTCATTACGGAAGTAGGTCAGAGCGGTTTGCATTTTAGGAGTCTTAAATATTTGGTAAACGCGGTCCATATCCTTGTACCCCGCAGCACGGCCCGCGGCCGCTTTACTCATACCACGTAGGTGAAACAGGACCAGGCGTTCCTCTTGTACGGAAAGTTCGTTTAGTTGTAGTCCGGCGTAAGGTAAGTGAGATTGCATCTCTACTCTATCCTGTTCACTTACGTCGGTTGGTCTATCCTCGTCCAATAATCGCATGTTTGTGAATTGTCTCAAAAAATTTCTTTGTGGCTAACTATATTCTTACACCACCAATATAGTTCATCTTCCGTCATTGTATGCTTAATTAAGTTAACACGCCAACATACTAGTTGAATGTTTGTCAACAAGTATTCTAAGTTAGGATCAATTCTGTCAACTGACACGTTCGTGTTCCGTTTTTCTCCACCCTTGTGCCACGTCATGAAGGCCCCGGACAACGCGCAACGTCCGCCTTGTTTGTCCCACAATTCACTAAGTTGTTCCGGTGTTATTTCAAATAGCATTCCTTCTTCTTTCTCCCTCGAGTACTTTAACTGGCTCCATAAATTTTTTAAATATTTATACGGACTAGAAGATTTACTTATATTACGTTCAGCTAAAACACACTGTCGGCAATGCAGTCTTTGTTTTTCAAAGTCAGCTTTTGGTAAGTCTTTCTTACACCGCTCACATATTTTATTCGCCATAATTTTTAGTGAAAAAATTTTTTAGTAAAAAAACTATAACATACCACGTACTCCTCTTCTCCTTGCTTCTGTATTTCACCACCCACCCCCCGATCCGGGTTTCTGGAAAGTACTTCTAAGTTTTCGAGCTTTGGAACCTTGTCCCGAAAAACATTCGGCAAATCAATAGATTTCCCGTAGACATTACTATCAGTGTATTTATTATTGCTTTGATTAGCAGGAGGACCTTATGTCTAAAAATACAATTAAATCGCTTGCACCCATTGTGATGCCGGCATTCCACGAGACTTCTAGTTTCGTTAACGAGAACGGTGAGACCATAGCACTTACTACCGAGACTGGCTTCGTCAAACTCTTTCTTAAGAAAGGGACGACTGAGGAGCAAAAAGCCTTGATACTATCATGTATCTCCAATGGCAAAGTCGGTATTAATCCTACCTTCCGTCCTTCGACCTATACTACATCAGCTGAGACCTGGGTAGATGGAAAAGGCAAAGTGTCTGTTTTAACGCAGTTTGCTCAACCTATCACTTTTATGCCTCCGAAGGCTGATAAAGCTGATAAAGCAGTCAAAGCTGATACGCCATCAGTCGCTGACTTAGTTGCGGGGGTAATGGATAATGGATAAACCTACTATCACTTCCACTGCACGCGAAATAGCTAGCCTTGGTGGCAAAGTATTTTCGCTTGCATTCGTCCTCACTGGTAAAACAGTGGGGGTGGCGCATACAGCTGTTGACAAAATAACCACTTATACCAAAGCTGGTTATCGAGCACAGCGTTTACCTAAGCAAGAAGAGTTACCATTTGATGATGCTTCTTGAATACAAACCTTGGGGGGCTTCGGCCTCCCATTCTATCGGGGATACTATCACTACTTATATGTACGATGTGTATTCATACAACCACCATACGGGCGGAGAACGGCTTTGGGCTAGTTACCGAACGCTAGAACTGGCGAATGACAAAATTCGTCGCATTAAACTACAGGGAAGAACTCCCTATTATAAACGGAGAACCATATGTTAGAACTACTATCATGTATCGCCTTAGCAATGATAATCTTCAATGCTATCACCTTCTACGCCATCATCATCGGCGGAATTGTTTACATTCGTAGACAATATAAACTTCTATAGTCTTAGATATCTCGCGGGGGCCTTCCCCCGCACCCCCTTCTCCGAAGGAAAGAAAATGTCGACGCAAGGCGTCGGCTATTTTTTCTTTCCACTGTGGACGGAGGTGTGCCAACTACTATCATCACGAAGTGATGTGGATGGGTACGTGTGGAGCGCGCTGTGTGCGCGTAATATGTTCCACGTGTTCCATGGTCTAAGCACCTTATGGAACATTTACGTGGAACACAGATTTGTGCGTCGTAGCGCACGATGTGGTCGGTCTTGCCGATCAATGTTCCATTGTTCCAGCAAATTCAGGTTTATGTTTACATCGAACGTCGACCGTTGTTATTTGTTGTTGTTATTTTACTAACCAAAAAGTACTGGAACATCTGGAACATTCATCATCTGACCTATAACCACGCACCTTTCCCGTGTTCCACGAGGCCCATTTTACGTGGAACATTGTGGAACACGTGGAACATTTTGTTCCAAAGCTCAATAACAGCCAATATAAAATTGGCTGTTTACATTACTAAATTGTATTTATTAAGTATTTGTTACTCTTTAGTTTCAAATTACTTGTAAATCACTTAACCACACAATCACCACTACTGGGGGTTGTGTATTTTACTAATCCATTAAATATAGGAGTTTATATGGAAGAACATAGAATCGACGAAGATATTCGTCAACAAGCCAATAACTATAGCTTTATACCTGAGACTATCTCTAGTTTAAAACTACTGGTTATTAAAAGAAATCCTAATAGTGAATTATCACTGTTAGATATACCTACTCTAAACGCTATAGGAGGCACATCATGAGTAAAAGAATTAATGAAACTTTCGTCGACCCTGACGATATCCAAGAGGCATCGCCAATGGAATACAAGCAAGAGTCATCGCTAGATGATGCTTCGCCTGATACCAACGGTGATCCAGAAGGCTCTGAAGAAAGAGCAAAAGCCGATCCTATTAAAATGCCTGCATGGTATTTTGATAAGTTTGACCTTGATGGCAACGGTAAGCCTATACCAAGCATTGCACATGTAAATGCTATTATGGCTGTGTTACCGCAAAAGCTTGATACTGTTCCTTTCTTTAGTGGAAGCGAAGCAAAAAGCAAAGCACTTGCTAAAGCATATGCAGATGATGTTGCAGCATTAGTTGCAGCTTATCGTCCATTGCTTCAGTACGAAGCTGGCGACACTGGCTTTAACTTTATGATGTTTGCAAATGCTACATGGGGTAAGTATCTTACTGCTTTAGTAGAGTTTGCTGACTCAGCCGCTAAACTTGGCGACAAGGAAATGCCAGACTGGTTGATTACACGCGAAGACAATGCGTATGGTCTTGGCCGTAAAGCTAGACTAGTTAGAGATGTACTTAATACATTGTCTGATGAGTTCAAGCTTAAGAATGCAGTAATAACACCTAAGAATGTTAGATCTGCTGTTCAACGCGGTTTACAAGGCTTAGCTCAGTGGACTTTTGACAAACACGCTGATTCTAGCGGTAGAGTATCTACTAAGCTAAATGATGCGAACAATGAGTTTATCAAAACAAACTTCGCTAATATGTAAGCTAAGGGGTAGAGGTTCTTGTTAATTCCTCTACCGCCCGTCGTCCGTGGAACGTTATCCATGGAAGGTTGCTGACCTAACAGCCACGCAGGGATGAAAAGCCCTGTCTTTTATTAACCCTATCAATTTCTTTAGGAGGAAATTATGGATATTATGGCTAATTACTACTCAGTCAAAGACAGAGTCAAAAGTGTATTTACTAAAGTTGTTCCCCCGTCAGTTGACGGACTACGAACTAGTGACGAAAAACTTAGTTTGTTGTTACGCAGTAACAGACGACTTAGAACTGATTTGGCATATGAAGTTAACAGAACAGATATACTAGTTAATGAAATGTCTCATTTAAAACAACAAGTTATGTCTATGTCAAATAGTGGCATGAACGAAACTGGCGAGATTGTTCTAACACAAGATGTACCTAGGCCTACTTACGACAATTATCAAGAAATAATTGACCGTTTAAAAGGTGACGCAATTGAAAGTATAAGATCTCACGATTCTTTTAAAACTATTGAAAAAGATAAAGTTTACTTTTACATCAAAGCTGCTTGCGACAATCTTGACGACGAGATAACTCAAATATTAGTAGGTAGAGAACAAAAACTAGCTGATGAGTATTCTAGTCTTTATGATTTTATAGAGGATGATGATCCAGGTGAATCAAAAGATTGTTAGGTCTATAATAAATACTAAAGTTTTGCATGCACTTTACTAACAAAAGCATGCAACCTTATGTTTTTTCATACTAATAGGAGATGTGCTATGAACCAAGTCAAATTTGTATACCTAATTGACCCTTTTAAACAACAAGTTACTGTTGAAACACTACCGGGGGATGTGCTTGAACTAACTACAATATACGAGTTGTGCAATTGCTCAACCTTTGATGTCTACTCATTAACAAAAGACACTGATGTGTATATTGATGATGAAGGGTTGTTTGTAGAAGACCAAAAGTTCTTTGTTATAGAAGACAAAGTATTTGCTGGTCGGGCGTTGATCGTGGGCGCGCCCAACGAAGACGGACACTCAACCACCCCCGCCTACCCTGAAGATTTCTTACCAGTGGTTTACACTGACACACACCCGGGGGTGGGGGTATCTGAATTTACAGTAACATCATGGGAAACAGGCGAATCACCTGTTGATGTACAATTAGTGGAGTAACTTATGACACAACATAAAGATAAAGTAAAACAACGAAAAATAGAAATGGACAAAGAAAAACTAAACGAAACCGTTGTTAACTACGAGTACCAAAGAGGTGCTGATGTGCACTTTAGAAAAATAACTTATGCCAGCGGCAGAGTTGTTACTACTGATTTAAAAGATAAAGAATAGTTGACCAACTCGGGGCCTATGCGCGCGCTATACGATGTCCTAATCTAGAAGAGCCGAGACATTTCACATGTTCAGATACTATTCTTTACCGGCAGTAGTGGATAAACACCACTACCCCCGTGCCTTTGAAGTGCAGGCATTGCCAGAAAGCACTTCACCTAACATTACCTAATTCCTCGCGGGATAGGGGGTTGCACCAAAATAATATTTTGACCAGCGTGCATAATCAAATTGTCAAAGCCAGTCGCGCTGGCCATGAATCATGTTCCCCCGCTTTTTAACACACAGGAGGTGTGATTATGGAAATGGCAGACATACATATACAAGTATCTGTAGATGCTGACGAAGTAGCGTGCCGAGAAAACGACTTTGAAGTATTAGCAGAAGTAACTACTTATTGCATTGGTTGGAAAAACAGTGTGCTAGAAGAGAAAACTTTAGAAGATCAAATTGCTTCAGTATTAGCTACTTACAGAGATCATAATAATTTAGATTCAACACACGAACTAGAAGTAGGCGTGTGGTTTGTAACTCCAATACCAGACCCAACAGTTGAATGGGAACAATGGGATCCTATGGAAACTTTAAAAGATATCTTTGAAAAACCAAAACTAACTGTTATTAAAGGAGGAAAAAATGACAACAAAACTGATTAAGTGGCGTGCTACTTTTAATTATCAAAACCAACAAATTACTATTGAGTTTAACGCACCTCAATATAACCAAAACATAAATTATGCTCACCTTGCGCGAGTAAATTTTGTAAATGTGCTTTCAGAGTTTGGCTCTAAAGTAAAAATAACTAATGTCGAGCCTGTTGAACAATAGGCTTATAAAAATCTATAGGAGGATTTATGAAAAGCATTAACCCAAACGATCTCAAAACAGAGATCAAAGATAACATCCGTGTTGGATGTAACACAATGATATGGGGCGGACCGGGTATCGGTAAGTCTGACATACCACAACAAGTAGCTAAAGACCTTGGTGTTTCGTTACTTGACTTCCGAGCTAACTTATTCGACCCAGTTGATGTACGTGGTATTCCACACATCATGCAAGAAAAAGACTCAGGAAAGCGTTTTACACGTTGGGCTGTGCCTGATGTGTTTCCTATTGCATCACGTGACGGGGATACGGGCATTCTCTTTATTGACGAATTGCCTACTGCACCCCCAGCGACGCAGAATGCTTTCCTGCAGCTCTTGCTTAGTAGAGAGATAGGCGACTACAAAATGCCAGCTGGCTGGTCAATCATTGCCGCAGGTAATAGATTAACTGACGCTGCTGCTGTGTTCCAAATGCCATCTCCCGTACGTAATCGTTTGTTGCATTACGAACTTGAAACCAACCTGGCTGACTGGGTAGAGTGGGCTTTCAAAGCCGGCATCAACTCAGACATCATTGGTTTCTTACGCTACAGACCTGGCTTACTTAACAGCTTCAAAGCTGACGAGTATGCATTCCCTACACCTAGGTCCTGGTCTTTTGTAAGTAAGAAAATCAGCAATCGACCGTCGACCGATACCTTAGATACTTTGTTCTTTGGTGTTGCAGCGACTGTCGGCGATGGCCCAGCTGGTGAGTTCATTGCTTACAAGCAAATAGCTGACCAACTACAAGATGTTGACGAGCTTATCAAAGATCCTGGTAAGTACAAGAAAGATGACAATCCAGCTATCTTGTACGCACTATCTACTTCTATTGCTACCAGAGCAGAAGAAGCCAAGATGGAAAACATACTAAAAATATGCAACAAGCTACCTTCAGAATT
>Ga0307986_10000504_pt1 | contig 29169 bp, 35 predicted proteins | sample EllFjometageno82_FD_203170 | JGI IMG/M metagenome (GOLD analysis project Ga0307986, IMG submission 203170) | Marine microbial communities from Ellis Fjord, Antarctic Ocean - #82 | ecosystem: Environmental > Aquatic > Marine > Unclassified | place: Southern Ocean | collected 2014-10-09 | reverse complement strand
TTAAGAAAAAAGGAATAAAAAATAAAACAGCAAGTCCCATTAACCAATTTGTAGCCATTATCGTATAAAAGATGTCGTTATAGTCTCCCGATCTAATATTGATCACGTACCATAAAGATAAGAATGGCAATGCTGTTAATCGAAGAATACTTAAATAAAGACTATAAATCGGTTTTTTAAGAGCTTGGAATACTGCAGTAGTAATAAAAAATACAGGATAAATCGGTCCAATCAAAGCTGCAATTTTAAGATAAATAGCGCCATGATATATTGCTTCAGAATTATTTGTAAATTGAGAAACAAAAAATTCTGCACCAAAAAATAAAATTATTCCTGCAGCAGCCATGAATGAACATCCAAATAAAAGAGCTTTTGAATATAACTCTTTAATTCTATAAAATTTTTTTGAACCAAAATTTTGACCGCCAATGGAAAGAACCGCTGTATTTAAACCAATAACTGGTAATAAAAAAACTTGCTCAACTCTTAATGCAGCACCGTAACCAGCGGTTGCTAGTTCGCCAAACTGACCTATGAAATATAAAATATTAAAAATACCGACACCTATAAACAACATGCTAAACATTATAGGCACTGCTTGAGAGAATAAGCCCTTCAGTAAATCTAATTTAGGAATAAAACACTGAATATCTAAATATTTTCTTAATTTACACGAGTTAACTTTGTAAGCTAAATAAACAGTTCCTATTAATTGAGAAATTACTGTAGCTATAGCAAGGCCGGAAATTCCAAACTCTGGAACAATACCTGAAAAATTAAAACTAGTTGAGACAGGTATAAAATTCGAAATCCAAATTAATGAGTTAGTTGATCCAAAAATAAATAAAGGGTTTAATAAAATATTTAAAAAGAAACTAAATATTAAAACATTTCTATAACTTTTTGTATCACCTTGAGCATTCAAAGTTCCATTTAATGAAATTTGAATCATTACAATAAAAGTTCCGTAAAATATAATATCTAAATACTCTCTAGTTAAAGCTATACTTATAATATCGGAGCCCATTACAGTTAATAGAAAATTTGAAGCATTAAGACCAAATAAAGTAACAATAATTGATATTAAAATTGCAAAAATCACAGATTGAGCAACAAGGAGTGAAGCTTTATTAATTTTTTTCTCACCAAGTAAATTACCAATACTTGCGTTGGTAGCAGCGCCAATACCAACACCTACCGCTATTATTACAAAATATATTGGAAATGATTTAGCGATCGCCGCTATAGCTTCTGCAGAAATTCTACCAGCAAACCAAGTATCTACTAAATTATAAAAAGTTTGAAATAACGATCCTACACTAGCTGGTATAGTTACTTTTCTTAGCAGTTCCCATATTGGGTCTTTTGTTAAATTTAGTTTTTTAGACAATTTTTTCCTATTTAAATTCTTTTTGGAATATATGCTTTTTTCCATCTCTCTTAGCAAGATTAATCTGCTTTTGTCTCATTCTAAACCTTATTTTCTGTGCGTTAGTTAGTGTGTCACAACATTTAGAACAAGAAACACCTTCTTCATACTTTTTAGTCGTTTTGTCTTTAGGGGATACTGGTTTCCTACAGCCACCACAAATAAAATACGTGCCTACAGCCAAATCATGTTTTACTGAAACTCTATTATCAAAAACAAAACACTCGCCTTTCCACATACTTTTTTTTTTCTTTATTTTTTTTAAATAATTTAAAATTCCACCCTTCAATTGAAAAACATTTTTAAACCCTTTATGATTTAAATAAGCAGAAGCTTTTTCACAACGAATACCACCAGTACAAAACATGGCAACTGGTTTCTTTTTATCTAATTTATTGAGATACACAGGGAACTCCCTGAAGTGATTAACTTTAGGATTAATAGCTTTCTTAAAACTGCCAACTTCATATTCAAATGGTTTTCTTGCGTCTAAAATAAAAGTATTTTTATCTTTAATAAGATTGTTCCATTTCAAAGGCTCAACATAATTGGCTTTCTTATTCTTGGCTGAAATATTTAAACCCATTGGCACAACTTCTTTCTTTATTTTAATTTTAGGCTTATGAAATGGTTGAAATTTACTTTTTGACAAGTTTTCAGTATCAAAATTTACAATACCAAATAAACTTTTGATTTTTTTGCTTGTTACAGAAATATTTTTAGCTTTACCAGATATAGTTCCGTTAAGACCTTCATTTGAAATAATAAGAATTCCCTTAATATTGTTATCTATAAATAGTTTGTGGAGAATAAGTTTATTTTTTTTTAATGATTTTAATTTTTTGAATTTATAGAAACCTAAAACAATAAACATTATAATTTACTACAGATTGTAAGACCATCTCCAAGTGGGAGGATTACTTGCTCTGTTCTTTTATCGTTTTTAACATAAGTGTTAAAATCTCTAATAATTTTCGTAAATTTTTCGTTATTCTCCTTATCTGCAACTTCACCATGCCATAAAACATTGTCAATAATAAGTAGTCCATTTTTTTTAATCATCTCAAGTGAACTCTCATAGTAATTTTTATAGTTATCTTTGTCAGCATCAATAAAAACAATATCAAAATAATTATTTTCTTTTTTTAATATCTCGATACTTTCCATGGCTGGTTTTATTATAGTTTTAATTTTTTTTTCTTGTTTAGCCTTCTTAAAAAAATCTGTAGCAATTTTATTAGTTTTTGAATTTTTATCTAAGGTAATAAGACTACCGTCATCTGGTAATGCCAAAGACATGGACAATGCACTTAGGCCAGTAAAAGTTCCTACTTCTAGTATTTTTTTTGAATTTGAAACTTTAATTATTAATTGTAAAAAATGGCACTGAGATACTGCTATCTGCATTCTTTTAATATCTCCTAAACTCTCATTATAAGAAATTATTTCTTTTTGAATTGGGTGTAAGGAATAGCTAAACTTTTCTATGTATTCCTCTAACAGTGTTGTTATTTCTAAATTTTTTCCCATAAATATCTAAACAGGTTTTTGTTTTTCCCACATCTCAAAATATTTACCTTTTTTTTGTATTAAAGCTTCGTGATTACCTTCTTCAATTATTGCACCTTTATCAAGTACAATAATATTGTCTGCATTAGCGGCTGTAGACAAACGGTGTGCAATTATTAAAGTCGTTTTATTTTTTGATACATTTTCTAGATTTTTTTGTATTTCTTTTTCAGTGCTTGTGTCTAAAGCAGAAGTAGCCTCATCAAAAAAAAATATCTTTGGGTTTTTTAAAATTGTTCTTGCGATAGCTACTCTTTGTTTTTCTCCTCCAGATAATTTTAACCCTCTTTCTCCAACTATTGTTCCGTAACCATCAGGAAGAATTGAAATAAAATTGTGAATATCTGCATTTTTTGCAGCACTAATAATTTCTTCTTTGGTAGCATTAGTGTTCCCGTATGCAATATTATAGTAAATTGTATCATTAAATAAAACTGTATCTTGTGGCACTACACCAATTATTTTTCTTAAAGATTCCTGTGAAATTTTATTTATATTTGTTTCATTAATATAGATGCTTCCATGTCGTGGGCTATAAAACTTAAACAATAATCTGCTAATTGTAGATTTACCTGCTCCTGTAGGACCAACAATAGCAACTTTTTTTCCATTGGGTACAGAAAATGAAATATTTTTAATAATTGTTCTTCTTATGTCGTAATCAAAACTGACATTTTTAAATCTAATCTCTGTGGCATTATTTTCAGGTAAGTCTTCCAAGTTCGTTTGCGTTGTTGCGGGAACTTCGAGTAAACTAAACATGTTTTCCATATCAGTTAATGCCTGCCTAATTTCTCTATAAACAGAACCTAGCCAGTTTAGTGGCTGATATAGTTGAAGCATATAGGCATTAATTACAACAAAGCCCCCAACATCAATATCTCCATTTTTAATGCCGTATGCAGACATCACTAGCATGATTGTAATACCAAACATTATAATAAAAGTTTGAGCTATATTTAATAAAGACAACGAATGTCTGCTTTGGTTAGCTGCATGCTCATATTCTTCTAAAGATCTATCAAGTCTATTAGATTCAAAAGATTCATTGTTAAAATATTTTACTGTTTCAAAATTTAATAAACTATCAATCATCTTAGTGCTTACATCGTTATCAGCTTTGTTCATTCTTTTTCTAAATACATTTCTCCATTCCGTTAATTGAAAAGTAAGATAAGAATAAAAACCAATTGTCGTTAATGTTATTATGGCGTACCAAGGACCATATAAATAAAATAAAATTCCAGAAACCAAAAAAACTTCAAAGAAAGTGGGTAAGATATTGAACAAGACATACCTTAAAAGAAAATCTATACCCTTAGTTCCTCTATCTATATATTTAGCTAAACCACCAGTTTGCCTATTTAGATGAAATTGAAGAGATAGATTATGTAAATGCTTGAACATATTAAGTGATATTTGTCTGATGGAATGTTGAGATACTTTTGAAAATAATGCATCTCTAATTTGAATAAATGTAAAAGCTATTATTCTAGCTAAACCATAGCCAGCTATTAAAGCGATTGGAACTAACATGTATAAATTAATACCTGTGCTTAATTCGGTTAATGAATTAACCGCTCGCCCCAACAATAAAGGTGTGGTTACACTTGCTATTTGAGCTAATACTAAAGCTATGACAGCGAAACTAACTCTTATTTTTAAATCATTTCTCTCTTTTGGCCACAAGTAAGGCAACAGTAATTTAAAAGTGTTAAAATATTTCTTATCTTGCATGGTCAATTATAGCTAAATAAGAACTACTTGGTAGGAGCGAATTGAACCTGGCAATTTAATTTTCATTAATTATTTAAGTTTATTCTTAAGTATATCGTTTACTAATTGAGGGTTTGCTGTTCCTCCAGAAATTTTCATTGTTTGGCCTACAAAAAAACCAAATAATTTTTCTTTACCCGCTTTATATTGGATTACTTTATCTTTATTTTCATCTAAAATTTTATCAATTATTGCTTCTAGTTTTTTTGGATCACTTTGTTGTTTTAAGCCCATTTCTTCTATTATTTTTACAGGATCGCCACCAGATTCTTTCATAACTTCAAAAACTTCTTTAGCTGCTCTACCAGAGATTAAACCAGATGAAATTGAATTAACGAGACTTGCCATTTCTTTAGCTTTGATAGGTGTCTCAGATATTGAAATATTTTTATCGTTAAGAGAGGCAAATAAATCCCCAATAATCCAATTGGTTGACAGTTTTTTGTCAGCAGTTTTGATTACTTCTTCAAAGTAGGTTGCTACTTCTTTCTCTGAAACTAAAACGTTAGCTTCGTAAGAACTAAGAGAATAATCTTTTATAAAACGTTCTTTTTTTTGGTCAGGCAATTCTGGTAAATCTTTTTTAATTTTTTCGACTAAACTTTTTTCTATATTTAAGGGTAATAAGTCAGGATCAGGAAAATATCTATAATCATGAGCATCTTCTTTTGATCTCATGGATCTAGTTTCATTTTTTTTCGTATCAAATAATCTTGTTTCTTGATCTATTGATTTGCCAGATTCTAATATTTCAACTTGTCTTTGAGCTTCATAAGCTATAGCCATTTGCATGAATTTAATTGAATTTACATTTTTTATTTCACATCTGGTTCCTAGTTCTTTACTTCCTTCTTTTCTTACAGAAACATTTACATCTGCTCTTAAAGACCCTTCTTGCATGTTGCCGTCACAAGTTCCTAAATATCTCATAATAGATCTAAGTTTTTTAATGTAAGAATTTACTTCATCTGGTGATCTTAAATCTGGTTTACTAACTATTTCCATAAGAGCTATACCAGATCTATTTAAATCTACGTATGTGCTACTAGGATCAAGGTCGTGAATACTTTTGCCTGCATCTTGTTCTAAATGAAGTCTTTCTATTCCAATAGTTTTTGACCCACCTGGCATGTCTAAGGTTATTTCCCCCTCACCCACTATAGGATTTTTATATTGTGAAATTTGATAACCCTGCGGAAGATCTGCATAAAAATAATTTTTTCTATCAAAAACTGAATAAAGATTAATCTTTGCATTTATACCTAGTCCAGTTTTAATTGCTTGCTGAACACAATATTCATTTATAACTGGTAGCATTCCCGGGAAAGCAGAATCAACTAAGCTCACTTGAGTATTAGGTTCAGCTCCAAATTTAGTAGAAGAGCCTGAAAAAAGTTTTGAATTAGATGTTACCTGGGCGTGTACTTCAAGTCCAATAACAACCTCCCACTGTCCTTTTTCTCCACTAATTAAATATTTTTCGTTTTTATTACTCATTATTTTTCCCACCACCTATAAAGATTTTGTTTAAAATTTATCTTTTTTTCTGCTGCAAATGCAATATTCAAAAGCTTTTGTTCATCTAACGGTTTTCCTATCAATTGGAGACCAAGAGGATAATTATTGTTATCTGTACCTGCTGGAATGGAAATTGCAGGTATACCAGCTAGGTTAACAGGGACGGTGAATATATCATTTAAATACATTGATATAGGGTCATTTTTTTTTTCACCTATTTTAAAAGCTGCACTTGGAGTAGATGGTGTGAGTATGGCATCTACTTTTTTAAACGATTGATCAAAATCATTTTTAATTAATTGTCTAACTTTTTGAGCCTTGATATAGTAAGCGTCATAATAACCAGAAGAAAGCACGTAGGTGCCAATTAAAATTCTTCTTTTAACTTCATCGCCAAAACCTTCTGATCTGGTATTTTCATACATTTCTATTAAGTTTTTTCCTTTAGATGACCTAAAACCATATCTAACACCGTCATATCTAGCTAAATTTGAAGAAGCTTCTGCTGGTGCAACTATATAATATGTTGGTAGTGCAAATTTAGTGTTGGGTAAAGAAATATCAATAATTTCAGCACCAGATTCTTTTAAAATTTTTTTACCATTTTCCCAAAGTTGATCTATTTCTTTAGGCATTCCTTCAACTCTATATTCTTTTGGTATACCAATTTTTAGGCCCTTTATATTGTCCGTTAATTTTTTTGAATAATGTTCTTTTTTTTTATTAATAGATGTAGAATCTTTTTTATCAAACCCCGCCATTGCTTCTAACATTAGTGCACAGTCCTCAACTGTTTTAGTCATAGGACCAGCTTGGTCTAATGACGAAGCAAATGCTACTATTCCCCACCTAGAACATAGTCCATAAGTAGGTTTTAAACCTACTGTACCTGTAAATGATGCGGGTTGTCTTATTGACCCACCCGTGTCTGTACCTATTGTTGTTGGAGTTAGATCTGCTGCTAAAGCACTTGCAGATCCTCCCGAAGAACCTCCAGGCACTGTATTTTCAGCAATAGGATTCATTACGTTTCCGTAATAACTTGTTTCATTTGAAGACCCCATTGCATATTCATCACAATTTAATTTACCTAAAAGAAACGCTCCCTCATCCCATAAATTTTTTGTTATTGTTGATTCATAGTTTGGAACAAAAGTTTCTAACATTTTGCTACCTGCTGTTGTCTTAACCCCCTGGGTACAAAATAAATCTTTAACTGCTATTGGAACACCGGGTAAAAGGTTTTCTAGATTTGGATTCTTATCAAAACTTTTTGCTTTTTCTAAAGCCTGTTCTGTGCAATTAGTAATAAATGAATTTAATTTTTTATCATTATTAATATTTTCGATAAAAGATTTAGTAAGTTCTTCAGATTTTATTTCTTTTTTTTTAATTAAACCTACTATTTCAGTTAAAGTTTTTTTGGTTATATCTGACATTATTCAATAACCTTTGGTACTACAAAAAATTCCTCATTTTTTTGAGGAGAATTTTTTAAGATTTTATCTCTAATTTTCCCATCGGTAATTTCATCCTTTCTGAACCTTAGTGGCTCATTTAAAATCGATGAAAGAGGCTCCACTTTATCTGTATTTAATTCGTTAAGCTGTTCTATGAATTTAAATATTGATGAAAGATCTTTAGTTAAACTGTCAATTTTCTTCTCATCAACTGAAATTCTAGCCAATTTACTAACATGTTTAATTTTATCTTTATCTATAGACATTTGTGATTTATGTTAATTATACAGGAAATTAATATCATAAAATATAACATAAACATGCTCGATATTGAAGATTTTAAGAAAAAACTAGATAAAAAATCACGATTAATGGGAATTGATCCAGGAAAAAAACGAATAGGAATAGCTATATCAGATGAAAATAAAATAATAGCCACTCCATATACAACGTTAATTAAAGACGACTATTCAAAGTTTCTAAGGGAAATAAAACAAATATTCGAAGAAAATAATATTAAAGGGATCATTGTTGGTAATCCATTAAATATGAATGGTACACCAAGCCGGTCTTCTCAATCTGCCAAAGATCTTGCTATTAATCTGTCAAAAAATATTACGGAAAATATCACTATGTGGGATGAAAGACTTTCCAGTCAAGCAGCTTTCAATTTATCAAGTAATTTAGAGGTTAATACGAGCAAAAAAGTTCAAAAACTTGACGAAAATGCAGCTCAATTTATATTGCAGGGAGCCTTAGATTTTTTAACTAAAGAAAATACTTGATCTGATACTACAAAAGGCCTATAGAGTTGTTTTTAATGGCAGTAATAAAAAATACTTCAGCTATTAAAAATTCACCCAAACACCTTTTAGGTATCCAAAATCTATCGATTCAAGAAGCTAAAAAAATTTTAAATGAAGCCAAAACATTTATTAAATTGAATAGAAGCAAATCTAAGAAATTAGACATTTTAAGAGGAAAAACACAAATTAATTTATTTTTCGAACCCTCAACAAGAACGCAAAGTTCTTTTGATTTAGCTGGAAAAAGATTAGGTGCAGATGTAATGACGATGAATGTAATTAATTCTGCGCAAAAAAAAGGTGAAACTTTAATTGATACTGCAATGACGCTTAATGCAATGCACCCAGATTTAATAGTAATTAGACATCAAGACTCCGGGGCTCCCAATCTTTTATCTCAGAAAGTAAACTGCGCAGTAATTAACGCAGGTGATGGCAGAAGAGAACATCCTACCCAAGCATTATTAGATGCTTTAACAATTATAAATCGAAAGGGTAAAATTGAAGGATTAAAGATTGCAATATGTGGTGACATTCTACATTCAAGAGTAGCTAGATCAAATATATATTTAATGAATATGTTAGGTGCTGAAGTAAACGTAATTGCACCAAAAACATTAATGCCAAAATCAATTGAACGACTTGGTGTTAAATCTTTTACAAATATGAAAAAGGGTTTAGACTCATGCGATATTGTTATGATGCTAAGACTTCAAAATGAAAGAATGCAGGGTTCTTTTATACCGTCCAAAAGAGAATACTACGAATACTTTGGCTTAACTCAGGAAAAATTAAAATATGCTAGTAAAGATGCTTTAATAATGCACCCAGGTCCAATGAATAGAGGTGTAGAAATAGACACTAAGTTAGCAGACGATATAAACGTTAGTTTAGTAAAAGAACAAGTTGAACTTGGTGTGGCTGTAAGAATGGCATGCCTAAAAATATATTGTAAATAAATGAAAGAAAAAATTTTTATAAACGCCAGAATTATCGACCCGTCTCAAAACTTAGACGAAAAAGGTTGTGTTATTGTTGATGAAAAAGGAAAAATTAAATCTATTGGTAGTAAAACAAAAATAACAGATACTTTCCCTTCAGCTGAAATAATTGATCTAAAAAACAATATTTTAATACCTGGGATAGTAGATATGAAAGCTTTTGTTGGTGAGCCAGGATTTGAATATAAAGAAAATTTTAGGACTTTAAGCCAGGCTGCATTAGCTGGTGGTGTAACATCTATTGTCACAATGCCTAATACAAATCCAATTATTGATAATGTTTCAATGGTTGATTTCATTACTAGAAGAGGTAGAGATAAAGCCTCAGTCAATCTTTATCCATGTGCAACTTTAACAAAACAAATGCAGGGTAAACTAATGACTGAATTTGGCCTACTTTCATCAAGGGGAATAATTGGCTTTACTGATGTAAACACAGTTGTCCAAAATACAGAGACTATGGCAAGAATTATGGATTATGCGTCTGACGTTGGTGTCCTGATTATGCAACATGCAGAAGACTTAGAACTATCAAAAAATGGCTGTATTAATGAGGGTGAAATTTCTAACAGACTAGGATTGGGAGGCATTAGTCCAATAGCCGAAAAAATAATCATAGAAAGAGACTTAACATTGTTAAGCGAATTTCCTTGCAGATATCATATTAATCAAATTTCATCTGAACTATCATTAGATGTTATAGAAAGAAATAAACTTAAAGGAAAAAAATTTAGTGTTGGTGTTTCAATTAATAATTTATCTTTAAATGAAAATGATATCGGTGACTTTAAAACATTTTTAAAACTATCTCCTCCATTAAGACATGAGAGTGATAGAGTTAAACTGGTAGAGGGTGTTAAAAAAGGTCTTATAGACGTTATAGTTTCAGATCATATACCGGAAGATGAAGAAAGCAAAAGACTTCCTTTCTTGCAGGCAGCAAGTGGAGCTATAGGAATTGAAACTTTGCTTCCGCTTGCTTTAGAAATGTATCACAATGAATCTTTACCATTGAGTAAAATAATAGAAACTCTTACAATTAATCCAGCTAAAATTTTAAAGATAAATAAAGGAACCCTTAAAAAGGGATCGGATGCAGATATATGTGTCTTTGATTTAGAAGCTCCATGGGTTGTAAAAGCTGATAAATTAAAATCTAAGTCTAAAAATACAGCTATAGAAGATAGAAAATTACAAGGTAAAATTTTAATGACTTTTTTAAATGGTGAGTTAGTATTTAATCAACAGTGAATTTAGATTTAATTATAGTTTTTTTTTACTCATATATTTTAGGTTCAATACCATTTGGTTTTGTTATTACAAGGCTATTTCTTAAACAAGATGTTAGGAATATTGGATCCGGTAATATTGGGGCAACAAATGTTTTACGAACAGGAAGTAAATTTCTAGCAATTTTAACTTTACTTTTAGATGTGGCCAAAGGTTACTTCACTGTTATTGTGACTACTATATATTTTAATGACTTCATTTATATAGCTTCATTAATATGTTTTATCGGACACATCTATCCTGTGTGGTTAAGATTTAAAGGTGGAAAAGGAGTGGCTGCCTACTTGGGAATTTTACTAGGATTATCTTTCAGTCTTTCAATAATATTTATAATAACTTGGTTAATAATTTTGTTTATCTTTAAATACTCATCTCTTTCATCAATTCTTTCTTCAGTTTTAATATTTTTCTATTCATTAATTTCAAACGATTTTGATCTAAATAGTTATTTATTTGTTTCAGTTTTAGTTCTTATTTATACCCATAAAGAAAATATTGTAAGATTAAGAAACAGAACAGAAAACAAGATTAAGTTCTAATTCATTGTTGTTTTTTACTTATTTTATCAAAAATTTGACAAAATGCATTATATTTGAAAAATAAACCTATAAAATGAATTTAGTTATTGTAGAAAGTCCTGCTAAAGCAAAAACTATAAACAAATATCTTGGTAAAGATTATTTAGTTTTAGCCAGCTATGGTCATGTTAGAGATTTACCGTCTAAAAATGGCTCTGTAGATCCTGATAAGAATTTTGAAATGCAATGGGAGATAGACTCATTTTCAAAAAAACACCTTAAAGATATTACTGACGCAGCGAAAGAATCAACTAAAATTATATTAGCTACAGATCCAGACCGAGAAGGAGAAGCAATAGCATGGCACGTTAAAGAAGTTCTTGACTCGAAAAAGCTATTAAAAGGCAAAAAACTTGAAAGAGTAGTTTTTAACGAAATTACAAAAAATGCGATCCTACATGCAATAAAAAATCCTAGACAAATAGAAATAGAACTTGTTGAAGCCTATCTAGCTAGAAGAGCCTTAGATTACCTTGTTGGTTTCAATATATCTCCTATTTTGTGGACTAAACTACCTGGCTCAAAGTCGGCAGGTAGAGTTCAATCTGTTGCTCTGAAATTAATAACTGAGAGAGAACATGAAATTGAACTATTTAAACCCGAAGAATATTGGACTCTAACTTCTAATTTTACAAACACTGCTAATAAAGAAATTTTTTCAAAACTTTCCGTTTTTAACGAAAAAAAAGTTGAAAGATTTACTTTTAGAAATGATAAAGAAGCAGATATAGCAATTGATAAAATAAATAAATCTAAGTTTATCATTGACGATGTTAGTTCTAAAGTTTTTAAAAGAAATCCTTTAGCCCCATTCACTACCTCAACCTTGCAACAAACAGCATCAGGAAAGTTTGGATTTGGCGCCTCAAGAACTATGCAGATTGCACAAAGATTATATCAAGGAATAGATATAGAAGGAGAAACAACGGGGCTTATAACCTATATGAGAACAGATGGAACAAATATGTCTAAAGAAGCTATTGCAGAATTTAGAAAAAAAATTGAAGAAGACTATGGTGAAAAATTTCTTCCAGAAAATCCAAATAATTATGCTGGTAAAAAAGCTAAAAATGCTCAAGAAGCACATGAGGCTATTCGTCCAACAGAAATAAATAGAAAACCAGAAGATGTTAAAAAATACATAAACTCAGATCAATTCAAACTTTATCAATTGATATGGAGTAGAGCATTATCTTCACAAATGAACCCTGCTGAGTTTGATAGAAATACTATTTTAATATCTTCACAAGATAAAAAAATTAAATTCAGAGCAAGTGGTTCTATTATAAAATTTGAAGGTTTCCTTAAAGTTTACCAAGTACAAGAAACAGATGAAGATATTAAAAATATACTTCCTGAAGTTGAGGCGGGTGAGGAAATGAATATTTTAAAACTTAATAATGAACAACATTTTACAGATCCTCCACCAAGATTTTCTGAAGCTAGTCTGGTGAAAAAAATGGAAGAACTTGGTATTGGAAGACCCTCAACATACGCAAGCATTATATCTGTACTTTCAACTAGAAACTATGTTGAGCAAATCAATAAAAGGTTTCATCCAACTGACAGAGGAAAATTAATATCGGCATTTTTAGAAAAGTTATTTACTAAATATGTTGATTATAACTTTACCGCAGATTTAGAAAATCAATTAGATGAAATAACAAGTGGTAAGATAGGATGGGTAAAGGTTTTAGAGGAGTTTTGGAAAGATTTTCATCAAAATGTAAGTCATGTAAAAGAAAAAAAAACTCGTGAAGTACTTGATATGCTAAATGAGAGTTTAGGTGCTCTGATTTTTGATAGAAACGACAATGATATTATAGATAGAAAATGTAAACTTTGTGAAACGGGCCAACTAAGTTTAAAAAATAGTTTTAGAGGAGGTGCTTTTGTAGGTTGTTCAAATTATCCTGATTGTAAATTTACTAGACCACTATCTAAAGCGAAAGCTGCCGCTCAATGTAATTTAGCAGAGCCAAAATTATTAGGGCAAAATAAAGAAGGAAAAGATATATATCTTAAAAACGGAAGATTTGGTCCCTACCTACAATTTGAAAAAGAAATTGAAATAATTGAAGAAAAGAAAAAAAATTCACGTAAAAAGAAAAAAATAAAAACTAATAAAAATGTTAGAAATGTATCAATACCAAAAGGAATTAACATAGATGATGTAGACTTAGATAAAGCTAAATATTTATGTTCTTTACCTAGAGTTCTTGGGCAACATCCCGAGTCGGGGAAGAATATAACGCTTAACTCTGGAAGATTTGGTCCATACTTAAAGTGTGAAAATAAATCTGCCAGATTAGAAAATATAGAAGACTTGTTTTCAATAGGGTTAAATAGAGCTGTGACTTTAATTGCGGATGCTAAACCTGGTAGAATTTCATCTTCATTGATTAAAGATTTAGGTGAGCATCCAGATGACAAAAAACCTGTTAGAATAATGAAGGGTCAATTTGGGCCATATATTAAGTACAAATCTTTTAATGCAACTATACCTGAAGAAAAAGATCCAAGTGAAATAAACATGGATGAAGCTTTAATTTTAATAGAAAAAAGAAAAGAGTATGATAAGATTAAGAAAAAAAAAAAATGATGAAAATAATAAATTTATTACTTGTGTTTGTTTTTCTGAACTTATCTAATGCAAATGCTACGGAATGTCTAACAGCATTGCAGAAATTAAAACCAAGCTGTAATGTAATCGGTAAAAGCTACCAGAAATTAAAGGTCTTTAGTAAAAAACACAAAACAATAAATGGGTCTTCAGATAAAAAAGGTCAAAAAAAATTATCTTTAAAAGAGTTTAGTAAAAAACATAAAACTATTGGTGACACGCTTAAATCTATGGGAAAAAAAAAATAAATTTTAAAAATGTCAATAGAAGATAAATTAAAAGAATTAAATATTATTATACCTAAAGCACCACTGCCCGTTGGTGCCTATGTTGCTTTTAAAATTATAAATAAACTTGTTTATATATCAGGTCAATTACCAATTAATAATCAAGGAGAAATATTAAAAGGAAAAATAGGAAAGCAACTAAATTTAGAAGATGGAAAAAAAGCAGCTCACTTTTGTTGTATTAATATAATAGCTCAACTAAATTTAGCATGTAACAATAATTTAAATAATGTTAAAAATTGTGTAAAAATAACAGGCTATGTTAATTCAACTGAAGACTTTGTTGATCAACCAAAAATAATTAATGCCGCATCAGAATTAATTTCAAATATTTTTGAAGAAAAAGGCAAGCATACAAGAGTGGCAGTAAGTGCAAACTCATTGCCTTTAGGTGCCTCTGTAGAAATTGACGCAATATTTGAAATTAAATAGTATTAGAGCGCCCTATTGAATAATATTTGATTTTTTTTCTCAACATTTCATTATAATTATAAAGGTTTCTTAAATCGTAAATTTTAAATTTCTTTTTTTTAACTAATTTTTTAAAATCAATAGACTTAAACTCATCCCATTCAGTGTGTAAAATTATTAAATCAGCATTTGCACACGTATCATTGATATTGTTCATAAAATGGCACCTTTTATATTTTTCAAACTCTTTCTTGTAACCTGTCGGATCATAATAATTAACAGTCGCACCCTGCGTGAGAACAAAAGGTATCATTGTAAGACTTGTAGAGTCTCTCATGTCATCAGTGTTCGGTTTAAATGTAACGCCTAAAAAAGCAATTTTTTTATTTTTTAAGTTTTTGCCAATTATAGTATTTATTCTTTTAGAGTGTAGAGATTTTCTTTTTTCATTGGATCTTATTACTGATTTGACTATAGAAAGATCTACATTAAATTTGTTACCAGAAGAAACAAGCCCTTTTGTATCTTTGGGAAAACATGACCCACCGTATGCTGGCCCAGCTCTTAGGAAGCGGCTACCTATTCTACGATCACTACCCATTCCTAAGGATATTTCTTCAATGTTGATATTCGATTTTTCACACAAGTTGGCTAACTCATTAATAAAAGTAATTTTTGTTGCTAAAAATGCATTGGATGCATATTTAATCAGTTCTGCACCTCTTCTTGATGTAGTAAAAAATTTTGCACCTTTGTTAATTAGAGGTTGGTAAAGTGTCTTTAAAGTTTTGAATATTTTTTTATTTTCTGATCCTATTACAATTCTGTCAGGAAATCTAAAATCTCGGATAGCCTCACCCTCTCGAAGAAATTCTGGATTAGACACAATATCAAAATTTGTCTTTTTGCTTTTTTTAATGATTTTTTCGATTTCATCTCCTGAGCCTACTGGCACTGTTGACTTAGTAACAATGATTTTTTTTTTATTGGTAATTTTAGCTATTTCTTTGACTGCTTTAAAAACATAAGACAGATTTACATTATCTGATTTTTTAATATTAGGTGTGCCAACACAAATAAATATTATATCAGAATTATTAATTGCTAGTTTTAAATTAGAAGTAAAAACTAGCCTTTTAGCTTGATAATTTTTTTTAATAATTTCATTTAATCCGGGCTCGTAAATAGTTGATATACCTGAATTTAATCTTTTTATTTTATTAACATCTTTATCTACGCAGTAAACTTTATTTCCAAGATCAGCAAAGCAGGTGCCACTTACTAAACCAACATAACCAGTACCTATCATACAAAGTTTCATAAATTATTTATTTTTTGAGATTAATAAACCTGAATTAATATAACCTGACATCGTTCCACAATCCAGGTATTTACCCCTGAAAATATTACCATAAAATTTTTCACCTTTATTGATAAGGTTATTTATAGCATCCGTAATATGTATTTCCCCACCTTTACCAGCTTTAATTTTTTTAATTTCATTCATAATTTTAATAGGTAAAATATATCTACCAATAATTGCAAAATTAGATGGTGCTTGTTTGATCGTGGGTTTTTCTACAACATTTGTAATCTCAAAGAAATTATTTTTCTTATTTTTGGTTGAAAGTATCCCCCATCTTGAAACAGTTTTTTTCTCCACTTGCTTAGTAGCTATTATTGAAGCTTTTTTTGTTTGGTGTAATTTCAACATTTCTTTTGAACAGTTTTTTTTAATAATTAAATCATCTGGAAGTAACATTAAAAAATATTCACCTTTTAAATATTTTTTACATTTTAAAACAGCGTCACCTGTACCTTTAGGTTTATTTTGATATACAAATTTAATCATTTTTTTATATCTTTTAATTTTTTTATATTCTTTTTCTATACGCTTATCTTTTTTTTTTTTAATCAAATTTATATAAAATTTGTCATTATAAAAATATTTTTTTATGCTAGATTTTTTTTTTGAAATAATAAAAATAAATTCTTTAATTCCAGCTTCAATACATTCATCTAAAATATATTGTAGATTAGGTTTTCCATTAATTGGAAGCAGTTCTTTTGGCATTACACTAGTAAGAGGTAGCATTCTTGTGCCCAAACCTGCCAGTGGAATAATTGCTTGTTTTATCATATGATTCTAATAATTATTATTATCATTACATATAACAAATGAAAATATTTAAAAACAAAAAGTCACTAATTAATGAAATATCAGGTTTAAAAAACTTATCTTTTATTCCCACAATGGGTGTTCTACATAAAGGACATGAATATTTAATTAAAAAAGCAAAATTGAAAAAAGGTAAAACTTTAGTTTCTATATATGTTAATCCAAAACAATTTAACTCAAATGACGATTACACGTCTTACCCAAAAAATTTAAGATCTGACCTAAGTAGGTTGAAAAAATTGAAAATTGATTATCTATATATTCCTAATTATAATGATATTTTTTTATTCAAAACTAGAAATAATATTTTTAAAGACAGGTTTATAAAAAAATTATGTGGTAAATATAGAAAATATCATTTTGAAGGTGTTTTAAATGTAATAAATAGATTTTTAGAGATAATCAAACCAAAATATTTAATTTTAGGGAAAAAAGATTTTCAGCAATTACACCTTATTAAAAAACATATTGAGCATAATAATATAAATACTAAAATTATAGCCTGTAATACTATGCGAATGAATAATGGTTTAGCTTTTTCATCGAGAAATAAAAATTTAAATTCTAAAGATATAGTAAGAGCTTCTAAAGTGTTTAACGTGCTTAAGAAGTATAAATATTCTATTAAAAAAAATAAGATTAAAAATTTTAATTTAAACTTAATAAAAAAAAATATAATTGATTTGGGTATTAAAAAAATAGATTATATAGAATGTTTAAATACTAAAAATTTTAAAAATACCTCAAGCTATACAAGTGAGTTTAATATATTTATTGCTTTTTATATTGGAAAAACAAGGTTAATTGATAATGTTTAATCTAAGAAAAAGTAAGAACCAATTCCTAAGAAAGACAAAAAACCAATTACGTCAGTAATAGTTGTTACAAAAACACTAGAAGCTAAGGCTGGGTCTATATTAAGTTTTTTAAGAGATACGGGCACTAAAATTCCAAACAACCCAGCGACTATCATGTTAAGAACCATTGATATTGCTATCAGTAAAGATAAACTTTCTTCCTTAAACCAAAGTTGGACAATTGCAGCGGTTATTATCGCAAAAATAATTCCATTTAAAATTCCTATAAAAAATTCTTTACTAACAACCTTTGTAAAATTACTAGAGGAAAGTTCTTTTGTTGCGATTGCTCTAATTGTAACAGCTAACGTTTGCATACCTGCGTTACCGCCCATAGATGCAACTATCGGCATTAAAAAGGCTAAAGCTACCATTTGTTCTATTGATGCTCCAAATTTACTAATAACCCATGTTGCTAAAAAAGCGGTAAACAAATTTAATAAAAGCCAATTAAATCTTCTTTTTGTTTTAACCAAAACGCTATCAGTAATTTCTTCATCACCGACTCCTGCTAGACGTAGAACGTCTTCTTCGGCTTCTTCTTGAACAACCGTAACAACGTCATCTGCAGTTATCATGCCTACTAGTTTATTATTTTTGTTAACAACGCCAGCAGAAATTAAATTATAATTTTCAAATGTATGTCCCACTTCTTCTTTGTCCATGTTTACTGAGATTAACACAGGCATTTCTCGCATAATTGAATTCATCTTTGAATCTCTAGATGTTCTCAGAACTCTAGAAGATGGCACTATACCTATGGGTTTAAAATCATTATCAACTATAAAAATTTCTAAAAACTCTTGAGGTAAATCTTTACTTTCTCTTAAATAATCAATTGTTTGACCTACAGACCAATTACTAGGAACAGCGGTAAACCCCCGTTGCATAATTCTTGCTGCTGAGTCTTCTGGATAGCTCAAACCCTCTTCAAGTAAAAACCTGTCTTTTGGTGGTAATTTATCTAATACCTCTTTTTTTTTATCAGTTTCAAGGTTTTCTAAAATTGCAATTGAATTGTCTGATTCAAGTCTTTTTAAAATTTTTGCTATTGAGTCTGTTGATAGAAGCTGCAAAACTTCAGTTTGAATTGACTCGTTAATTTCAATAAATATTTCTGGATCAATATCAAAACCTTCAAGCTCTATTAATTTAGCTCGAGTTTCTGCCGATAAATTTTCAATTAAATTTGCAACATCTGAAGGGTGTAAATCCTTCAAAGTTTGGTTAATAAACTTAATATCAACAGATTTAATCTTATCACTAAAAATATTGATAAAATCTTTATTGAAGTCAAAATTAACTTTTTTCTCACCTATGGACTTAATTAAACTCATAAAAAACCCTTGATTGTTTTTGTGAGACTAATAGTTCATATAGTGGTAAAATTCAATTTAAATGAGCATAGAAATCAAAATCAGTAACCAACAAATTCCCTATAAAAAGGCTATCAATATTCTCAAAAATAGAGTGAATCTAATTAAAAAAGGTAAAGCTAAAGATTTCTTATGGCTTTTAGAGCATCCGACGACTTATACAGCTGGGATTAGATCTGCAGATAAAGATATTTTAGACAAAAAAATCAAAATAATAAAAACTGATAGAGGTGGTAAGATTACCCTGCACAATCCTGGTCAAAAGATATTATATTTTGCAATAGACCTAAATAACAAAAAAAAAGACATAAGAAACTTAGTTACGATTCTAGAAAATATTATTATTCAATTTTTAAAAAAATATAAAATTAATTCAAATTTAGATAAAAAAAATATTGGAGTTTGGGTTAAAGGGAAGAAAATTGCTTCCATAGGTATTAAGGTTAGTAAATGGGTTGCTTATCACGGGTGCTCTATAAATATAAATAATGATTTAAAAAAATATAAAAAAATTATTCCTTGTGGATTAGATAATCAAAAAATTACTTCTTTAAAAAATGAAGGAGTTAATATTATTAAAGATATTAACAAAAATATAATAGAAATATTTAAAAAAAACTATAAAAAAATTTAAAAGTTTATTTTTAGAAATTTTTCAAATTCAGTATTATATTCAGCTTTAAAATTATATTTAATATTTTTAATAATAAACTTAATTTTATAAGCGTGTAACATCAAATTCTTACTTTTTAAATTTATTTTATTTGCTTTTCTATTAATAAAATATTTATCATCTCCAACAATTGGATTTCCAATATTATATAATTGTTTTCGTATTTGATGTTTTCTACCGGTTATAGGGTTTAATTCAACATAAGAATATTCTTCAGAACTTTTAATGACTTTTAAATGGGAAATAGCCTTTTGTATTATTTTTTTATCATTATCATAAGTAATTAATTCATCAGTCATTGTTTTTATTTTATTAGAGACCTTACCGTAGGTTAAAGCTATGTATGTTTTGTGTATTTTTCTAATTCTAAATAAAGAAGTAAATAGTTGTGCATATTCACGATTTTTAGCAATTATTAACACACCTGATGTTTCTTTATCTAATCTATGAACAATAAATGGTTTAGAATTTTCAAAATTTTCAGATTCTTTAAGAACATCCAAAATATTTCTAAATGATTTTGTTCCTGACTGCACAGCTATTCCTGCTGGCTTGTTTATAACAATAAAATTTTCATTGTTTTCTAAAATAAAATTATCGTATGAGTTTACTTCTTTCTGTGAAGGTTTGTATTTAATAGTTTTAGGACGATCACTTATTTTAAATTTAGATATATCAAATATTTCAACTATATCTCCTAGTTGAAGCCTATAAGATGTTTTGATTTTTTTTCTATTAACCTTAACTTTATTTTTTCTTATTATTTTTTCAATTAATGATTGGGGAAGTGAAATGACATTAGCCTTAAACCATCTGTCAAATCTAGAATTGTGATAATCTTTATCAACTTTGTACTTCTGCATGTAAAACTAAGGTTTGTTATTTAGAAGCTGTTTTCGCGGGAACTTTTTTTTCAGTATCTTTTGCTTCTACTTTTTTTGGTTTATCTATTTTTTTAGCTTCAACATTCCTGTCTACTAGTTCAATTACGGCCATCGGAGCATCATCACCAGTTCTAAAACCAGCTTTTAAAACTCTACTATACCCACCTTTTCTCTCGCTATATCTTTCTGAAAGCTCTTTAAAAACTTTAGTAACTGAGTTTTTATCTTGAAGTTTAGAAAATAATCTTTTTTTATTACTTAAAATGTTTTTCTTACCTATTGTTATAACTTTATCTATCTGGGGTTTCAGCTCTTTTGCTTTAGGCAAAGTAGTAATAATTTGCTCGTACTTAATCAGAGAATTAAGCATGTTTTTAAACAAAGCTTTTCTGTGTTCGCCAGTCTTGTTTAGCTTTCTATACCCAAATTTATGTCTCATTTAATAAATATTTTCCTCTAATTTTTTAGATAATTCAGCAATATTATCAGGAGGCCAATTGGGTATTTCCATGCCTAAATAAAGTGACATTGTGTTCAACACTTCTTTTATTTCATTTAATGATTTACGACCAAAATTTGGTGTTCTTAACATCTCAGGTTCAGTTTTTTGAACTAGGTCTCCAATGTAAATTATATTATCATTTTTAAGGCAGTTCATTGATCTAACCGAAAGCTCTAACTCCTCTACTCTTTTTAACAAGTTTTTATTAAATTCAGGCTCGGTAGATTTAACTTCCTTAACAACTTCTTTTGGATCCTCAAAATTAACGAACATTGAAAGCTGATCTTGAAAAATTCTTGCAGAATATGCTATAGCATCTTCAGCGTTAACGGTTCCATTTGTTTCTACCGTCATTAATAATTTATCATAGTCTAAAGTGCTACCAGCTCTTGTGTTTTCAATTGAAAAAGAGACTTTTTTCACTGGGCCAAACAAAGAGTCGATTGAAATTAAACCTAAGGGATTATCTTCAGATTTATTTTTAATAGCTGAAACATATCCTTTTCCCGAATTAACAATTAATTCCATATGAAAATTAGTTTTTTCATCTAAATTACAAATAACTTGATTAGGATTCAATATTTCTATTTCTGGAGGTAGAGTAATGTCTTTAGCTGTTACTTCTTTTGGACCCTTGACATCAAGAATGATTTTTTTTGGTCCAGTTGATGATGATTTTATTGCAAGATTTTTTACATTTAAAACAATGTCAGTAACATCTTCTCTGACACCTTTAATAGATGAAAATTCATGCAAAACAGTATCAATTTGTATTGCTGTAACTGCTGCGCCTTGAATTGAGGAAAGCAATATTCTTCTCAATGAATTCCCGATCGTTTGTCCAAAACCTTTTTCAAGTGGTTCTGCAATAACTTTTGCTATAGTTTTGTCCTCATTACTTGTAATTTCTAATTTATTAGGTTTAATTAAAGCTTTCCAGTTTTTATCAATTACATTATTTAACGTCTGCATTTATACTCTCCTTTTTTTTGGTGGTCTTGCACCATTATGGGGCATTGGTGTAGTGTCTTTGATTGAAGTAATTTTGAATCCTCTTGATTGAAGTGACCTTAAAGCTGTTTCTCTTCCTGAGCCAGGACCTTTAACACGTACGGTTAAGATTCTCAATCCTTGTTCATAAGCTTTCCCGCCTGCATCATCTGCTGCAACTTGTGCAGCATATGGTGTTGATTTTCTAGATCCTTTAAATCCTTTAGACCCTGCTGAAGCCCAAGAAATAACATTTCCACTTTCATCTGCAATTGAAATAATTGTATTATTAAATGTTGAATAAACATATGCTATTCCTGATGTTATATTTCTTTTAATTTTTTTCTTTTTTTTAAAACTTGATTCTTTAGCACTAGACTTTTTTTTGTTGTCAGGTGTTTTTATTTCTACCTTTGCACTGGTTGATGATTTTTTTTTATCCATAATTTTTACTTTTTAAGAGGAGTCAATTTTTTTCCTGCTATAGCTATTGCTTTTCCTTTTCTAGTTCGTGCATTGCAATGTGTTCTTTGCCCACGGACAGGTAATTTTTTTTTATGTCTCGTTCCTCTGTAAGTCACTAAATCAACTAAACGCTTAATGTTCACAGAAACTTCTCTTCTAAGATCTCCTTCAACTTTATGGTTCTGATCTATAAACTCTCTAATTTTAAGAACTTGTTCTTCTGTTAATTGATTTACGCGAGTTTCGTTTGTGATATCTAATTTTTTACAAATATTTTTTGAAGAGTGCAAGCCTATACCGTGTATATAAGTAAGCGCTATACTTACAATTTTATTTTGTGGAATATTAATTCCGGCTATTCGGGCCATATTATAATGAGTTATTGTTTAAAAAATGTATTTATATGGCGTTATTGTACAAAGTCAACCCTCAATAATTGTCATTATTTGGCTAATTTCTTTATATATATCATCGATTGGCCTCTCTCCGTTGACTTCCTTTAATAGGTTTAAATCTTTATAAAAATTAAGCAGTGGTTCAGTGGCTTTCTCGTAGGTTACAAATCTTTTTGTTGCCACTTCTAAAGTATCATCTCCTCTTTTTTGAAGATATTTAGGAGCACAACAATTAGATTCTGTAGGAGCTGGATTAAAAAATTCATTATAAATTTTTCCACAAATAGAACAAACCGATCTTCCGGAAATTCTTTTTTTTATTGTATCTAATGAAACTGAAAGTTTTAAAACTAAATTAATTTTTTGATCATACTTATTTAATAAATTATTTAAATTTTCAGCCTGGGATATATTTCTTGGATAGCCATCAAAAATTATTTTGTTTTTATATTCAGTTTTTGAAATTATTTTTTCTATTAATTTGCTTACTATATCATCAGATACTAACGATCCGGAATTTACAATAGAAGCTATTCTCAAACCGAGATCTGTCTTATTTCTTATTTCTTTTCTTAAAAATTCACCAGTTGATAATTGAAAAAATTTATATTTACTAACAATAAATTTTGACTGGGTACCTTTACCTGCGCCAGGAGGTCCAAAAATAACAATATTCATTTTTTACTATTTTTACTTATTAAATTTACTTTTTCTAATTAAAGATTCGTATTGTGAGCTCATTAAACGTGTCTGAACTTGTGTAACTGTATCCATTGCAACAACAACAACGATTAAAATTGAAGTACCACCTAAATAAAATGGGATTGGATATTTTGATATTAAAAATTCAGGCATAAGGCAAACAAATGTTAAGTAGATTGATCCTATAGTGGTTAACTTAATTAATATTGACTCAATATATTCTGCAGTTCTATCACCGGGTCTGATGCCGGGAACGTATCCACCATGCTTTCTTAAATTTTCAGCTGTCTCTTTCGGGTTAAATACTATTGATGTATAAAAAAATGAAAAAAAGATAATTCCAGATGCATACAATAACATATACAAAGGTTGTCCTTGCGTAAACATTGACGATATTTGTAAGAAAACATCAGAATCTCCAAATCCAAAATTCGACATTGTAACTGGGAGCAGAAGCAAAGCAGATGCAAATATAGCAGGTATTACACCAGCAGTATTAATTTTTAATGGTAAATGGGAAGAGTCACCTCCATAAACTTTATTACCAACTTGTCTTCTAGGATAATTGATAAGTACTTTTCTCATTGCTCTTTCAAAGAAGACTATAAACAAAACAGTAAATATAACTAAAATAAAAATTAATACTATTAACGTTGCGGATAATGCGCCTGTTCTTCCTAATTCAAATGTAGAAGCTAAAGCTCTAGGTATTTCCGCTACTATTCCTGAAAAAATTATTAAAGAAATACCATTACCGACACCTCTTAGTGTAATTTGTTCACCTAGCCACATTAAAAAAGTAGTACCAGCAACTAAAGATATTGTTGTCATTATTCTAAAATTTAAACCCGGCTCTAAAACTATTGACCCAGCATTCTCAAGTCCTACGGATACACCGTAACCTTGAAGACAAGCTATCAAAACGGTTCCATATCTCGTTAGTTGGGTAATTTTTTTTCTACCTATTTCACCTTGTTCTTTTAAGCTTTTGAAGTATTCAGAAACCCCTGTTAATAATTGAATTATAATTGAAGCTGAAATATAAGGCATTATACCTAGAGCAAATATAGCCATTCTAGTTACAGCACCACCAGAAAACATATTAAACATACCAAGCAAACCTTTTTGGCTATCTGCCATAATGTCTTTAAGTGCTAATGGATCAATTCCTGCCAAAGGAACGTAGGTACCTAGTCTATAGATTATCAATATAAGTATTGTAAAAAAAATACGATTTTTTAAATCATTTGCTTGTGAAAAAGCACCACCACTTTGTAAATTTTCGTTAGACATATTGAGTTATTTTTTTATTATATTAAGTGTGCTACCATTTTTTTCTACCTTTTCTTTGGCGCCTTTAGAAATATAGTTGACTGTAATATTCATTTTTATTTTGACTTCTCCATTTCCTAATATTTTAAGTTTAGTATATTTTTTATTTATTATTTTTTTTTCAATTAATAACTTTAAATTTAATGGAACATTCAAATCAATTTTTTTAGACTCATGATACATTTGTAGTGAAGATAAATTTAATACAGCAGTGTCATCAGGGAAAAAAGACTTGAAACCTCTTTTTGGCAATCTTCTGTATAAAGGCATTTGTCCGCCTTCAAAACTTTTAATAGCAACACCGGATCTAGATTTTTGTCCTTTGTGACCCCTGCCTGCAGTCTTCCCTTTTCCCGAACCGATACCTCTTCCAGGTCTAATTTTTTTTAAATTTGTTTTTGTTAAATTATTTAAATCCATTATGAATTCTCTCTTTTTAAAACAATATCTGAAATCTTTTTTCCTCTTACTGTAGATAAATATTTAGGTGAGCTCTGAGTCAGTAATCCATTTACACATGCCTTAAGAACATTATGAGGATTTGCTGAACCAAGTGATTTAGCAACAATATCTTGTATTCCCAAAACTTCACACACTGCTCTAACCGGTCCACCTGCTATTATACCTGTACCAGCTGGCGCAGATCTCATGAAAACTTTTCCAGATCCATTTTTGCCATTTACATCGTGGTGCAATGTTCTTCCCTCTTTAAGTGGGATTTTAATTTGAGATTTTTTTGCATTTTCTGTTGCTTTTTTTATAGCATCTGGCACTTGTTTTGATTTCCCTTGACCTATACCTATAGATCCTTTTTGATTACCGACTACTACTAAAGCTGCAAAACCAAAACGTCTTCCACCTTTAACAACTTTAGTTATTCTGTTTATAGAAACTAATCTTTCTTTAAATTCACTATCAATTTTTTTATAATCTGCCATTTAAAACTCCAGTCCATTTTTTCTTAAAGAATCCGCAAGTATCTTTATTCGTCCATGATACTTATAACTGCCACGATCAAAATAAACTTTGCTTATTTTTTTTTCTATGGCTCTTTTTGCTAATAATTCACCTATTAAAGATGAAGAATCTTTTTTTGTTTTTTTGCTACCTTTAATTTCTTTTTCAATAGAAGAAGCTGAAACTAAAGTTTTTTTTAATTTGTCATCAATAATTTGTGCGGAAATATTTTTTAAAGATTTAAAAACTGATATTCTATATCTGTCAACCGATACGGTTCTTAGCTTTTTTCTATTTCTAAGTTTTCTTTTTATTTTAGAATTAAATTTTTTCATTATTTTTTCTTGCCTTCTTTTCTTAGAACAAATTGTCCTCTTTCCATAATTCCTTTACCTTTATAAGGCTCAACCGGTTTAAGTATTTTAATATCAGATGCAACTTTTGATACTATTTCTTTATCAACCCCAGTAATTGTTATAATTGTTTGTTTTTCTACTACAATTTTTACATCTTTAGGTATCTTAAAATTAATATCGTGACTAAACCCTAGTTGCAGATTTAATATTTCACCTTTTAAATTTGCTCTAAAACCAACGCCTTTAATATCCAATATTTTAGTATGACCGGTGCTTACTCCTAGGACTGCATTATTAATCAAACTTCTATAAGTGCCCCACATTATTGAAGTTTTTGTGTCTAGGTCTTTTTTAGCACCTAAGGGCACAATATTAAATTCGTTTTTCTCATTAACTTTCGCTGAAAATATTTTATCATTTATTGTAAGTTGTTTAGAGCCCTTCGGACCTGTTATAGTTATTATACCATTTTCAGATTTAACTGATGAGTCTTTAGGTATTGTTATATTTTTTTTTCCAATTTTCGACATTAAAATACCCTACAAATTATTTCGCCACCTATATTATTTTTTCTAGCTTCATTGTCAGACATTACACCTTTTGGCGTAGATATAATTGCTAGGCCTAAACCGTTTTGAATTCTTGGAATACTTACAGCTCTAGAATAAACTCTACGTCCTGGTTTTGAAACTCTTTTAATTTCTTTTATAACCGGCGTGCCTTCATAATACTTTAAATCAACTCTTAAAGTTTTTTTATTATTTTCGTTTTTTTCTAAAAAAAAGTTTGAAATAAAACCCTCACTTTTTAGCACTTCAAGTATTTTTAATCTAAAATTTGAAGAAGGCATTTCAACGCTATTTAACGATCTCATTTGACCGTTTCTAATTCTTGTAAACATATCTCCTATTGGATCCATTAAAGTCATATTTATCTCCTTACCAGCTTGATTTTGTCATTCCAGGAATTTTACCTGATGAAGCCATCTGCCTCAGAGCTATTCTTGAAATTTTTAATTTTCTATATACGCCGTGAGGTCTTCCTGTAATTTCACAACGGTTTCTTATTCTAATTTTTGAAGAATTTTTTGGTAACTTATTTAATTTAAGTTGTGCCTCAAATCTCTCAGCCAAAGGAAGTTTTCTATTATTTATTATTTTTTTTAACTCCATTCTTTTTTTTGCAAACTTTTTTGTAAGCTTTATTCTTTTTAGGTTTTTTTGTATTGCACTAGTTTTTGCCATATTTTAATTCTTCTTTTTAGTTATTATTGGGAAATTGAATTCTTTTAACAATTCAATTGTTCCATTTATTGTTTTGCTTGATGTTACTATTGTTACGTCCATTCCTCTAATTTTATCTACTTTGTCAAAATTTACTTCTGGAAAGATTATATGCTCCTTTATACCAAAACTATAATTTCCAGAACTATCTACACCTTTAGTACTTAAGCCTCTAAAATCTTTAATTCTAGGTAACGCGACGTTTATTAATCTGTCAATGAATTCATACATTTTTTTTGATCTTAATGTTACTTTCACTCCAGCGTTTGATCCCTTTCTTGTTTTAAAATTTGCTATTGATTTCTTAAATTTTGTTATTATTGATTTTTGTCCAGCAATTAATGTCATGTCATCCTGACACATTTTTATTTTTTTATTATCTGTCGCATCTTCTCCCAGGCCCATATTAAGAACGATCTTAACAATTTTAGGAACTTGGTTTATATTTTTAAACTTTAATTTCGACATTAGTGATTTCGAAATTTCTTTATCGTAAACTTCTTTTAATCTAGCATTCATTTTTTACTACCCTCTTTTTTTTTAGCTTCTAAACTTTTAACATTTGAATAGTGAATAAAGCTTTCCTTTGAAATAATTCCACCTTTGTTTTCTTTGCTAGGTTTTAAATGTTTTTTAATCATATTAATTGCTTTTACTTTAATTAAATTTTCTTTTCTATTTATCTCAATAATCTCTCCAGTTTTTCCTTTGTCTTTTCCAACTAAAACCTTTACTTGATTACCTTTTTTTAAAATCATAATTATATAACCTCTGGTGCTAGTGATATTATCTTGGTGTGACCTTTGGATCTTAATTCTCTAGTTACAGGGCCAAATATTCTAGTTCCAATTGGTTCACCTTTTTCATCAGTTAAGACAACAGCATTGTTATCAAATTGAATTTTTGATCCATCATCTCTAAAAATTTCTTTTTTTGTCCTTACGACTACCGCTTTATGAACTGTCCCTTTTTTTACTTTTCCCTTAGGTATAGCATCTTTAACACTTATAACAATTATATCTCCAACTCCGGCGTATCTTCTTTTTGAACCACCAAGTACCTTAATACACTCGACTCTTCTTGCTCCTGTGTTGTCAGCAACAGTTAATTCTGTTTGAACCTGTATCATCCTGAAACAACCTCCCATGATTTTTTCTTTGAAATTGGTTTGCATTCAATAATTTGGACCATGTCACCTTCTTTACATTTGTTTTTTTCATCGTGTGCATGGTATTTTTTTGATCTTTTAATTACCTTGCCATAAAACGGATGTGAATATTTTCTTTCGACAATAACAACAATAGTTTTGTTGTTCTTTGCACTGGTTACTTTACCTTTTAAAATTCTTTTGCTCATTTAGCACCTTTATTATTTATAGAAGTTAAGAGTCTAGCAATATTTTTTTTAATTACGTTATATTGAGCAGGATTTTCTACCTGTCCATTAATTTTTTTAAATCTAATGTTAAAT
>Ga0307986_10000500_pt1 | contig 29355 bp, 63 predicted proteins | sample EllFjometageno82_FD_203170 | JGI IMG/M metagenome (GOLD analysis project Ga0307986, IMG submission 203170) | Marine microbial communities from Ellis Fjord, Antarctic Ocean - #82 | ecosystem: Environmental > Aquatic > Marine > Unclassified | place: Southern Ocean | collected 2014-10-09 | reverse complement strand
CACCTTATCTATCTCTGCCTTAGAGACAGGTTCAAAGTCTGCGAGCATATCGTCAAGGAATCCTTCCTCAATGTATCGAGCGAATCGTTTCACTGTTTAACCACGCCCCTTAGAGTCCCAACCCTTTAAGATATCGGGAGAGAAGTTGTTGTAACTGAATTCCATTCGGTCAACAAGTTTAACAGCATCTCCACCAAGTTTATCAATGGCAACGAAACCCTCTTGACCAGTAACCTTATACCCCTTACTTGTCTTGACAAATGTGTCAATACTTGCAAGGTCATTGAGTTTATTTATAAGGATTAGTTTTGCCGTTACCAACTGCTTTTGCAACTCAAACATGTTAATAAGACTTGCACTGTTTTCCTTTGAGAAGAATGACAATATCTCTGCGAGTTTCTTCTGCTGGACTTTCTTACCAGCATCACTTGAACGCTTGTCCTCTTCCTTCTTGTATTTTGCTTTCAACCAGTTCTGTAATGCGATGGTATGTCTGCGCGAGTCTTTGATCATTTCGCCCTTACGAACAAAGGTATTGTTGAACTGCTCTATCAGTTGGGCAAGTTGTGGGTTTGCTTCTAGTTGACGCAGAGTGCTTCCCGCTACTTTAGAAAACAACTTACCCGCATTAGATAAGGCAGCATCAACCGCCTTAGTTTCCTTTTCCGTTAGCGTAGCAACCGAGACATCACGCAGCATGGCATCCTGAGACCATACCTTACTTGTGGTTTTCAGTATGTTTACGTTAACACCATAGGATGCTTTCAGTGTTTCAAATGAAGAACCTGTGTATGTTGTGTGCCAAACGATTCCTATGGTCGCCTTCTTAACTTCCTTTGCACCTATGGACTTGGCAGGGAACGCATACACAATAGTGTTGGGGTGAAATGTTGTATACTTTTCTCCACCGATACCTTTATTCTGCACATCACCAGGACCGAACAAGAAGTCGCCCTGTATGACACCTTTGATTCCAAGCAGTGGTAGTAACTCAAGTGCAGCATTCATTTTTGTGTTGAGGTCGCCAGATGTATCGGCATCAACATCTGCTTTTGTTTTATAAACTTTGGGGTTCTTATTGAAGACACCTTTCTTGGCGACAAAGAACTCTCCATCGCTTGGGTCAGTGCCAGCAAAGATTGCTGGTGCGCCATCCCACTTTACAGAGATGTCTTGCTTGTGCTTACCCTGCAACATATCACGGAGTTCCCTCAAGGCATTGATTGCCTGTCGGGTTCCGTCCACACCACCATAGATAACCTGATCTTCCAAGTGTGTCATGTGGGTATTCTTCTGTTCAGACAGAATCTGTTGGTGTAGAAATGATTTCATATCGGGTTGGTCGCCTTCTTATTCGTAAGACTATTTATAATTAATTATTTCCACGGATCACCACTGAATTTAACAGATGATGCCATTGCTTGTGATTCATACTTAACTCTCATTTTCATTATTCTATAAGAACCTGCCATTATTCCTATAGAATCATTACCAACTTTTGATATTATAATTTTTTCCTTATTCATATACCCCATCTTACTATTTTTCAATGGGTCTAATAATGAAGCAGTGTATGGAGATTTAGAACCATGTCCGGTAACTTTTATATAAGCAGGTCTGATAATATCATCAGCGTCCAACCAATCACTAAGCACATATTGTTTTAAATCTTTTTGAGATAATTTTTTTAATTTTTTAAAAAAAGAATCTCTTGTTTTACCTAATATCACATCCCTTGCTGTATTTGATGCTTCTATTAATTTTTTATTTTTTCTTATTTCGTTTTTTCTAGTGCTTTTTGATTTAGATAAATTATATGTTTCGGCAAAATTGTTTTCGTGTTTATCTATTTCGCTTTTTAAATTAATACTAAGTGAAGTTTCTATTGTACCAACGCCAGGATTTTTAAATCCTATATCACCTTTACCAGCAGTAGATTTTGCAGATATTCCTAAAAATAATTTGGTAGTATTAAATTGTACCAATGTATCTGTCGGATTCTTTCTCGAATCTACTTCATATCCTACAGCTTTAGATAATACACCAGGTCTTGCAGTCCACCAAACTTTGGATACCGATGAACCATATTTATTTTCTTTAGCCCATTTTAAAGATTCAACCGACATAACTTTAGCTCTGTCGTCTTGTATTTTATAATCCTTTTCACCAATTTGCTTTCTTCGTTTTTCAAGTTGTTTTTTAACTTCTAATTGATCTTGATAACCAGTCCATTTACCACCAAGAAGATAATAACCAAGTAGTATTTCGTTTACATCCGCTTTTAATGTTTCTGCTGCCATCTCTTTACCTATTTGTCCTACTGGATTATACAATACTTTAAGTTTATTTATACTCCCTATTCCATAATATAAACTGGGTATAGATTTCATCCTCTAGTCGGGTTGCCTCAAGTTCCCAAGGCATCTTGCTTTCATCCTTTGGTTCATAAACAATATCAACACCATGCCACTTTTCGCAATGCTTTGGTGCGTTGGGCGCAACCAGTTCACGCTTGAGATACTGCCTTGCGTGAACCAGTTCGTGACCAAGAGTTTTTAGTTTATCTTCACGACTGATTGACTCACCACAAGTCACAGTCGCAATATCAATCTCTGCTCCGTAGTTATCTCCCCAACAGAGACCGTAAGAGTCATCATCGATGGTTCCGTATTTTAATTTAACACATACCTCACCACGCAGTTTATCAAGACCGATGTAGTTTGATGCAAAGTCAGCATATACTCTCATGTATGCTGGCATATTTTTAGACAGGTAAAGGTTCATGAGTCTGTGTCATCCTGTAGTACTGTTGAAGGTCACAAAGAAACATTTGCTTCAGTCCGTCATTTAAGTCATAAGTGGTGACTCTAGTGCTGAGACCTTCTTCAGTCTTACCACCTATATTTAATACGGCAATCTGTTCTATCTCAGTTCCGTACATCTCATCGTGTGCGATAGCGTATGCCGCGCATTGCTTGACATAGTTTTTCATTTGAGATGGCGATTTGATTTGGTTGGTTTTCTTGTAATCCCAAACTGTGGTCTTACCGCGAAATACTCCAACTCCGTCAAACTGACCACGAAACTTATTTTCCTTAGAGATAACACCTTTCTCTTTCGCCCAGACTTCATCAATATCAATCCCGATTTCCCTGTTAAAGATATCAAGAATCGCCTGTTGATATTCGTCCTTCGCAGAATTATCCTCAAGGGTTTTGTGTGCCTTGCGACCTTCGCGAACTGCTTTGCCCAAAGGAGAATACTTGTCCTTCATCATACGTTGCATGATTGCATTTTCTTTAGCATTGAGAGTCCTCCACACTTTACTAGGTGAGGGATATCCCATGCAGTTAAACATCTTACTCAACTTTGGAAGTGGTAGGTATTCATACATTATATATTCTCCAGTTCTTTCGCTGGGTCAACGAATACAACATCTTCCGATGTGTCTTCAATATCAACCTTAGAATTTTCACCAACAAACTTTTTCAGTGCTACGACTCCACCAAGAACTTCGATGGGCAGACTATACTGCTCTTCGATTTTTTCTCGTTTAGAATTTGATAAACTGACATAGTCTTCTGGGTGAAGAAGAATGCGAGTAAGATTTGATCCTGTTGAAATCCACCGCTCAATACGTTCTGAGAGTGGTCGTGTGAATTCGGCAATTGCCATAGGTAATCTCCATTGAATAATCGGAAGCCACGTTATTGCGGCCTATTCCTCCATTCAATGTAACCATTATACTCTTTTGAGGGTCAAATACAAGACCTAAAATGTCAATGTAATCAACGACTTACGATGTGGGCATTAATGCCCTTATGGGGTTTCTGATGTTGGTGTGGGTCTGGGTAGGATGTGGGGTACTGTGGTCTTGTAGGGCATCACTGCCCCCCGATCATAGCATGAATGTTAACGAACATCGGGAGTAGTTGAAGGAATATCAATCCACCCAGTAGCAGATAAGTTGTGCGTTCGAGTTTTCTAACCCTATGCTCTACCTCATTGATCTGGTTTATTATAGATTTCAGCGCGGCATTGGTTTGGTCGCCTTTAGTTTTTAACACCGCTATCTCTACATTGAGTCGAGAATATCCCTGTTCTACTTTATCGTTATCTGTCATGGAAATTTAAATCCTAGTTTGTTAGTACGGGAAGAAATTGAATAAGCACTAAAACGATAATAAAAAAATAAACAGACTTTTCGATTTTCATAACTCTATTCTCGACTCTGCCTATATGGTATCTCAAATTTTGAAGAGTCGCATCCATGTCATCTTCATTTACCCTCTTAGTCTTTCTCCTATCTCGTCCCCTATTCATCCTTGAAACACTCGACTATTATTATTATTCTACAGATTATTTATATTTTTTTTCATCTCCAATCATCATTTTTCTAACTTTTATTAAGTGATCTACATAGTTTAAATTCAATGGGTCAAGGTTAAATGCGTCATGCATGAGGGAAAGGTCAACCTGACATTCTTCTACCGTATCCCCTATTGCTGCTATCGCTGCCACACTGTAGAGGGTTACGCGACCTTCGTCATCGTAATAGACTTCGTGTATACTGTAGCATGTGTCCTCTGACCCAGGACGATGTGCTACTCTATAGTTCCAACTCACATCGTTACTCCAGTCTGCCTTGCTCTTCTGCATACAATTTCCTCAACTCCATGAACCCTTCAATCCAGTTATCACGATGTTCAACGAATACCTGAGTTCCTTCTGGATGTGTGATAATAGTAACCAACTGGTCAACTGGTATCTTTGTTCTTTCCTCAAACATAACTGCATATGCAGACTCTTGCTTGAAGTAATTATTTATAAACTTTCGCGGTTTCTCCTTTGATGAGGTCTTCCAATCAATGATAGAAAGTCTACCATCAAACTCTGCAACAAGGTCAACCGTTCCTGCAACTTCAAGATGATGAGAGAACAACTGTCCTTCCACCATCCTAACATTATTTATACGCGCATCCGCAACATCTCGCAGACCAGCAAACAATGCTTTAACATTAGGCATCATTTTCGTTTGCTCTTCACCAAGGATGTGTCGTTCAATCATTTCGTGAACATCGTTACCCTTAGAGAGTGCCTGTGTGGAGACCCTGTTTGCCTCCACTTCACCGACACGCTTACGCCACCTATCTAGTCCTTTCTTACTGGAAGGGTCAGCAGACAGCACTGTGGTGACCGAGGGATAGGGTTTGCCACCTGTTCCTGAGTAGTGCCGTTTGCCTTCGATCATGATCTGTTCTAGTGCTGGGATGTCAGTTATTAAATCTAAATTATACTTCTTTGTCATTCTATCTCCGCATCCTAGCTATTTCTAGGATGTCTTCTTTATTTAGTATTGGCACAGCGTTGCTCTTATGAAGAACGCTAATACCCTTGATAAGAGTTCCTGTGTATTTCTTGACTGGTGGACCGACACATGCTCCTTTGCTCTGGTCTGAGTCAACAGACCTGTACTGGGATGTATCGCCACGCACTGGTCTAACTGGTGCGTCTGCCATCGTTTTGAACTCTTGGGACGGATGCTTTTGAAATCGCTCACCCCCAAGAATCTTTTTCTTCTTTACCTTGCGACCATTGAAGTCGTGTGATGTTGAATAATATTTCATTAAACTCCCTCACCAAACATTGCATGCATCAAGTCATCTCGTTCTTTGCTGTAAACTTTATAAAACTGTGGGTCATTCATTTCTATTGACTCAGTGTTGTGCTTTAGGTCAAACCTCTTTACCAGTTTAACCAATAACGGAGCATTAGAAAGTCTGCTCCTTGTTATCGCTTTTCTGGTTTTTCGGTTACCAACATATGCTGGAGGGTCTGTCATAAACCAAACACCAGCAGCAACTTCTGGACTAAACTTTTCTTCTATATCTTCCTGAGTAAGTTTAGTGTCTTCCACAGTATCGTGAAGAACTGCTATGGTCATCGCAGTCAATATTTCGTCTTCACTGAATGAACCATCGTTCTCCATATATTCTTCGACAAGATCAGAAACTTCGACTGGATGATTAAAATATGGTTCACCAGTAAACTTTCTTTCTTGCCCTTCGTGTGCTGCCATCGCTACTACTAGTGCGTGACTTAGTTCTTCGTAATACATAGGTTATCCTTTATTTGATGAACCATTATACCCTATCTGGGGTCAAATGCAACCCCCAAAACTTCAATGAAATTAAGGGATTGCGATACTGTGTCTTTGGATTGAGTCTGGTTCAATCTCACCGCCCACCCCGCACCAAATAGTCACACTTAGTGGAATTAGTATCGCGATTATTATTACAAGTTTATTCACAGTTCCACTTTCCACTGCAATGCTATTGGTAGTTGTGGTATGCCATCCTTGGAGTAATTATGGTACTTTACTGTCAAGATGTTGCCGATACATTCATCACGGTGTTTCCACTCCAGTGCTTTCTCATGCATGTTCCCTGCTGCTGTGACATTGAATGTCGCACCAGACTCGGTCTCGCATATCCAGACAGGAACACGATATGTCTTGTGATTGTCTGCGCGGATGCGCGGGGTTCCTTCCTCGTATCCTATGACTTTGAACTCTGCGTCATGAAACTCTTTGACCTTGAGTAGTTTGCGTGACCGCTTATCAACCTGATAACCATCGCTGCCAAATCGCAACATGGTTCCTTCGTAACCTTCTTCGCGCCAATCTGCATGGTGTTCCATTAGTTCTTCCATGTTGTCGATAGCGTATGTTGGATTGGCAACAATCTTTGGATGGAACGGAAAACATCCTTCCTCAAATTCATCAGTCCTATCTAAGAAAGAAGCATGCTCGTCAACAACATCATAGATATGATATTCAATATCAAGTGCCGCTTCTGGATTCTTCTTCGCTCCCTTGATAAGACTTGATACTTCTTGTAGAGTTTTACCATGCAGATATAACTCACCGTCAAGATGTAGATGCTGTAAGGAAGAAGATTCTATTGCCTCAATTATATGTGGTAGGTCGATAACTTTACCAGACCTAGAATATAAAACACCATCAAGAAATAATGCACGATGCCCATCCAACTTTGGTTGACAGAGTGCCGTATCCCAATCGATAGTTTCTGGTTTGACTTTATCAAGTGATGCGGCAAGCATAGGTTTAGGTAAACCCAATGCGTTAGTCGATGTGACCTCTGCTGCCTTGATGCTATCAACATACCCCTTGTCAATTTTCAACCGTGACTTAGATTCCAGTTCAAGAACCGCTTGCTCTTCGGGTGTAGTCTCATTAGACTTACCGATGTTTTTACCAGTCGCAGTGTGTTGACTTGTAACTGCTTTGCCACCTATGACTGTTGCACTGCGAGAGAAAACAATATCTCCCTCCGTCCAACCTTCCCAGATGCCGACTCGACCGTTGTGATTTTTGTATAATGTAATCATATTATCCCTTTGGATAAATTGCGAATGTGGTTGCATGTTCTACGAGACAAGTTGCCTGACCTCGAACACCGGGTCGCCTTGGACCGCGATACTTTAATCTGCAACCAGAATATGCGAGTGCGCGAATGACAATGTTATCGCGGTATCTCATTGGGATGCCTTTGTAAATTGAAGATTCACTTTCTGGTGAAATGTAATCAAAAATATTCATTTTATGCCACCTCTGCTTGGAGATTTTTGAAGTCAGTTGCGACATAGTTAAATGCCTCTTGCAATTCTGCATTTTCACTTTTCAGATTTGCGACTTGATCCATCAACCTTGCGATTTCTCCATCCTTGGTGATGATGCGTTGATTCTGGACATCCATTGTGTCCTTCATAATTTTCTGGATTAGTTCATTGTTCATAATAAAGTTCTCTCTGTTTCTCAATTCTTACAACTATTATACCCTATCTGGGTTCAAATGCAACCCCTAAAACTTCAATGAAATCAGTGGGTTAGCGCACTTCCTCAACCATGATGCTGAAACTGTCGTATCTTGGATACCATTCGCCTTGGATCAACTCGCCATCCTTACTTTCCTCAATACGCAGTTCCGCCTTCTCGCGAGTGCTGAACACTCCAACAATTTCAGAACCTTCGTAATCCCAGTTACCATGTACGATGTATACTTTCATTTTCTTTACGCCTTGCTCGCGTCTAACAATTCTCTCATCGGGAACTGTCCTATTTCCTGGAAGTCGCGAGAGACACCCTCTGGAGAATTGGCAACCCACTCGCGTACCATATCTGCGAGACAATCCGCAGGGAAATGCCCCACCATTACATCATTTTCCAGCAGGACTACGATTCTTTTGCTATCAGATTCTTTGTTCATTTTCTTTCTCTCTTTCTCAATTCTTACAACTATTATACCTTATCTGGGTTCAAATGCAACCCCAAGAACTTCAATGATATCAATGACTTATCCCCAAGGGTCAGAGATGACAATGACTCGGTTAGGTTCTATCAGAGCAGCAGCAGCATACAATGCATCCTTGACCATCTGTCGGTCAACTCCGTCTTCGCCTTGTGGTATGTTTTCTTTAAAGCATCGCGCAGAAAGTTGAAGGTTGACATCCCATTGAACCCAATCCCAATTCACTAAACCGTTTTGGATGTTCGCTGGAACTGCTGCTAACTCCTGTGCTAATTCTAATAACTGTGCTGCTTTCATTTTCTTTCTCTCTTTCTCTAATTGATGTAACCATTATACCGTATCTGGGGTCAAATGCAACCCCAGAAACTTCAATGAAATCAATAACTTACAGGCATAAAAAAAGTCCTTTGGAATCAAGGACTTAGAGAATGGTATGCATAGTTAAACCACGCCACCGCTCACTCGGTATGCTCGTCATCGTGTACGTGCAATGCGATAATGCCGTAGTGCAAGACCTTCAACAAATCCTTGCGGTTCCATCCGTCTTTCTTTCCGTATCGCTGGGAATATTTCATTATGTTCCCGATGCAGAATCCAGTTCCGTGTCCACCATCAATAATAAATTCTGTGGACTGGATTTTATCTTGCGCGTAGTGTTCGCCATAGGTCGCATCGATGTACTTGGTCAACTCTTCAATTAATTTATCTTCACTGTAACGATAATCTATTTCAGTTGTTTTTTTAATAATCTTCTCCTTCAACATATTGTGTCCGTATTGAGTCAAGTGGGTCTTTTGATTTTGCGTTCTTCCTTCGTCCTTCTTCGGGAGTATCCTCACTCCCGTCTAACAGTCTATCGATGTATCCGTTTAGTAACGCACCCATAGAGATATTGTGCTGACTTGCATACCGCTTAAACTGCAAATGCTTGTCGGGTGTTATCCTGATATTGAATAATTTAGTTGTCATTCTATTCCTTGTTCTTTTCTGTATGCATCAATTTCTGCATTAAATTCTTCAACGGTCTGTCCGTAAGAGTGCGCCAACTCTGCCATCCTAAATCTTTTCGTTGACTCAAACCAAGAAGGTTTCTCTCGCTTAGTCCAGACCATAGAAAAGTTATCACGCTTTGACCAGTAGTAATCTCGGTATGACTGTATGGGATTTTCTTCGTCAATGCAATAAGGTGCTGCACCCATCGCCAAAGGGAAAGGTGTCAACTCAAGACTTGGGTCTATGTTCTTTGGGGGACTCTTAATCAACCAGTTCAGTTTGTAATAGGTCTTGTGGGTTCTATTATCGTATCGCCAATTGTATTCTTTGGCAACTGCCTCAAAGAAACGTGCTGCCCACTTGTAATTAGCGGTAGTCTCTCGCGCCCATACTGTGCAAGGATGGTTAACGTGACATGCTTTGTAGAGAAACTTTTCGCGCTTGTCAGGAAGAACCCACTGCTTCTGGTTGCGTCCTGTTTTGGTCTTACCAGTTATCTCTTTGCCGTCAAGAACACGATGCACTGTAGATAGCATCTGTCCTTCCTCAAGAACCATCTTGACCACATGCGAATCGCAGAGCGACCTCGCGCATGCTTCTGGTGTACTTTCAATTTTAAATCTATTCATATTGTAGTTGTCTCATTCACTTTGTACTTGTAAAGTTTAAATGCTTCCTTATCCTATTTACTTCTGCTTGAGAAAGATCATACTTTGACTACGCCCACTCTACCACAATGTTTGGGACTCGTTTCTTCTTCTTCATCGATAGCGTCATATGTATCTTCGGGAATATCATCGACCTCCTCAATAAGTTGGTCTTCAAAATACTCGGATTCCTTAATTACTTGTTCTTGTATAATCGGTTCATACTGTGGCATCACTCTAGGTTGCACGATAGGAATTTCTATCTCTTCATCCAAGTTTGTAACATTGTCTGGTGAGACCTTCATGTTGCCGTCATCATAAAAGACCTTCGCCAACTGCTTATCACGGAATCCCATTGATGCTGCAAGTAATAGAACAATCGCCAGTGGGTCAAATGTAATAATCAATAGTATGATAACCCATCGCACTGCTTCATCAAAGTGGTCTGTGGCAGCATCGCCATAGATTAACTCTGCAATGTATTTCAACGGACCGACTTCAACTTCCAACTCTATTTGTGACTGTTTTATTGGCAGTAGTTTTTCTTGAAACAATTCTATGCTGGCATATGAATCATTGATATCGTCATTGAGTGCTGCGCGTTCTTCTGCCTGATTCTTACGCACTGCCATCGCGCCATCTTTGCCGCGTACCCTATCATAGTCTATCAGGGTCTGCACTTGAGCATCTAACTGCCCCATAACAATCTCTGCATCGCCTATTTTTCGTTGCTCATTATCTATCTGCCTTTCAAGATTTTCTATTTTCAGTTCGTTATTTCCACCACTTGAAATCGTTGTTTCGAGATGCGCTTTAGATAAGAACCCAAAGATGCCGAGGGATGTAACTACCATAAGCAATACAACTGCCGATGTTAGATAAGACTTCATCAGTAGTGGTGCTTTGCTCCAGTTACGATGTAACCAAGTTGCAGTTACAAGTTTACCAACTTCAAGGACTCCACCCATAATAGCAATCGCTAAGACTGCTCCAGAGAATATTGCAATGAGACCAAGGATAGAGTACCATGCTGCAACGGTGGCAATTGCCAATGCTGTTATTAGTGTTAGATATCGCATTTAATTTCCTGCTATGTAAAAAATGTGACTGCCTTCCTGTTTAACTTTCTGCATACTACTAACCCAGTATGGATCGACTTGTGTGTTGTGATACCACATTGCACCATTCACACTATCGTCCCATCTACTGTCTGTAATACTTTGTTCAACTCTGTGGGCATAGACATGATATGCCACACGCCACGCAGAGTCCCATGCATCAGGTTCGAGAATTTCATCAACCCTACCATCGCAATACCAAGAGAACTGACATTTATTTTTTATTGGTATTGGTCTGCCATCTTTCCAAGAAGGTTTTGTATACCCTTGCCTTACCACACCACAAAGTGTATTGGGGAACCGCTTAGATTCCATTCTATTTATACTTACATGGGCGACCGCGACTCTTCCTTCAATATCTTGACCACGCGCTTCGTGATAGATATTTTCTGCAAGGCATAAGACTTCAGGGTCACCATGCTCAACAGCATTGCTACCCAATGAAATAGAACATGCAATAGTAAAGAGTAATACTCTCATTAGGATTCTGCAATCATCCTTATTTTTTTTAAGTCTTCGTGATCACCTGACATCTTTAATACTCTACCATCGCCCAACTCAACCGTGATGGTTTTATGATACTCGCGTGAATGCGGATACTCTGGATTCTCCGGTATTCTTAAATCCATACGAACTCCTATCACTTCGCCAAATAGAATATCCGAATTTGGATTCGGTCTAAATGAAACCATTTTTCCTGGGACATCAACTGACAGTGGAATGTTTTTACGCATTTTTTTTGCTGGTTGTCTGTTTCGTAGTTTCGCACTTCGCTTCGCTTTACGATCTTTCATTCGTTGACGTTGATCTTTGCGTTTTTTGCATTCTTCCTGAATGCGTTCTGGTGACATGCCCATTAGAAATAACTCTCCAGTGAATTGTAACTTGTATTATTCCAAGGATCATCTTGGAATGGTTTGATGAATGAAGAAGGAATCTCTTCCTTCAGGTTTTTGAACTTTCTTCGCGTCTTACTGAATGTTAAAGGTTTAGTAAACTTCTCCCATTCGGTTGACCCATTTTTACGATACGCTATTAACTTCTCTTGAGTACTATTCAAGAGGTAGTCGTGATTAGGGACTGCATAGGGTGCTTCATTCCATACAGTAACTTCTCTCAACATTCTAAACTCGGTTTCTATCATGGTAACATATTATCCTTACTCAAAACTTTATTCCATCCGAATATCAGGTAACCGATCCCGATTCCAAGCATAAGAGACAAACCGAATGCTGGGTACACTATTCCAGATACCACGCCCAAAGTAATAACCATAGTCAAGATGATTCTTAATACTGATAATCTATTGTATTTGTTAAACATTATTTAAAATTCCTACTCCAAGAACAAACAAACTCACCGCATTCAGCATTATCATTGCTCGGTCTTTCCATACGATACTCACTACCGACCATCCCAACACTCCAAAGAATGTTACTATCAAGTCGTAACTTTTATAGTCTCCCTCTGCTGACCGGAATGCTATTCCTATCAGTATCAAAGTAGACGCAGTCCACTTCAATACCCAGAGACTTTTTGATTCACTATGCATTAGATTCCTGCCCAACACAATTTCAAGTTTTCTTCTTCAACATGTCCACGCGCAAAGTTCAATGCGGGTGCGTTCCAAGATGATGCTTTGAGGATATCCCCAACTTTGAATCCCTTGTTTGCTTTCTTCACGATGAACCCGACAACCGACTGGCGACTCCCGCCATCCTCGCTACGGATTATTTTGATATATTTTTGACCTTCTTTGAAGATAACATTATATTTTTCTTTGATGTCAATATCATAAGCAGTCCTACCACCCCATTGTGCATAGTCGCTTTCTAATGCTTCTTTGACTCGCGCCATTCCTACTTCTAAATCACACATATTTTCTTCCTTCATTTCTCTAGTTGATGTAACCATTATACCGTATTGGGGTTCAAATGCAACCCCAGAAAATTCAATGAAATCAATAACTTAGTCCTGCGCCTTAACATTCTTGGGGGAATAGAGTCCTTCAAGACTACGAACCTCGTTGAATACCCTTATTCGTTTGGCAGTAAATCCAAGAATCTCACCTTGTCCCCAACAATCAGTTCCAGCACATTTGACCCACACTATTTGACCAATCTCGAAATCTTTCATATCTTTACTTCTTGTAAGTAGAGTGAAACAGTGAAATAGCAGTGTAATGCGAACAATGAAAGTAATCGGTCATCGCATCGCTATGATCAAAGTATTCTTTGCCAAGCATAGCATCGTGCAATTCATTCAAAAACTTAGCGTATTTGGTAAAATGTGAATCAATATGATACTGGTTAACGTCCAGACCATAAGACCCAATCCAAGGATCATCTAGTGCATAATCTTCGATAATAAGGTCAGCATCTTTGATCTTTGCGACAATGGTGCTGTGATGTTTAACAGATACACTCAACTTAAAACCGTATTTCTTTGCAACTGCTTTCATTGCTGGTGCGAGGTCTGCTTTCTTTTCTTTGCTTACATATGCCATGATAAAATCTCTCTCTCTTCTCTAGTTGATGTAACCATTATACCCTATTCAGGATGAAATGCAACACCAGAAACTTCAATGGAATCAAGGACTTAGGAGGGGTGGAAAACTTGAGGGAAATCAATGACTTAGGTGGTGGTATAACTATTCATACCGCGCCACCGCTTACTTTTGGGTTATGAGAACTCAACCACCTCTCGTAGATTTTGGGAATGTTAGATATGCATATTGCTTGAACATTTTTGACCTTACAGCATAGTCTCGGTTTTGTTTGATACGCCATCCAAAGAAACAGTTGGGACGATGCTTTCTTTTTATCATCCGTATCGTCTTGTGCTGGCGAGGTTTGATGATGTATTTGCCCAGACACCGACCTGCTCGTCTTCTGTGTGGTGGTTTGATGCTTCTATTTGTCTTTGCTATCACTAACAATCTCTTCCGTATCGACCGCAGTTGTATGCATTGGAATTCTGCTTGTCCCATTGATCTTTGTTTCTATCATAAATGCCTTGCTGATAAGAACAATCTACTGGGTCTGAATTGCAGACAAAATTAGGGTAGTCCGAACGATTCGATGATTGATACTGCCTCTGTCGCTGGACAGACGGGTCAGTCTGTCGGTTAGTAATAATCCAACTAACTGCCGACTGAACTCCAACGTTGATAAGTGCGTCTTGCACTTGGTCATTCATCGCATATACTGGTGCTGATACCAATGCGGTAAATGCTATAACGATACTTAATCTTTTCATTTTATTTCTCTTTCTTTATTTAATGTAACCATTATACCGTATTTGGGGTCAAATACAACCCCAGAAACTTCAATGGAATCAATTGGTTAGATGCGCTGCGAGACCTGCCTCAACCTCTACCACTGCCAAACGCAATTCTATAACTTCTTGGGTCTCACTATAAGTACCCCACTCGTCTTCACCTGTCGAGATAATTCGTTTAATTACGAATTCTTTTCCTGCCACTTCGCCTTCACAATCTTCTCTAATATATTCTATACAATCTTTAATATTGTCAAACTTGGTGTCTTTAAACTGAAAAATCTCACTCATATTATTTACTCACTGACAGGTATAATCCGATGTTGGCAAATGCATAACCTGCATAGCATAGTGCCATTGGTATGTTCTCTTTATACGCTTGTTCCGCGCATATGTAAAAATAAATGATACCTGTAACTGCTACTAACCAACCGCTCACTTTCCATCTCCGTGTATCTGCGCCTGTTGTGCTGATACTTCATATAGGTTCCATTTATGGATAAGGTATGTCATTGACAGATTCTCTATTGTGTAACAAAACGCCCACTGGTCACCTCGTATTTCAAAAATCTTTCTACGACAATCTTCATCATCATCACCTTCAACAATCAGGAAACACTTGTGGAGTCGTTCTCCACCCAATGTCATATGTTCCCTGCCAAAAGTGACCATGATTTTCATATCGCTTCCATTAACCTCTCTACTAATGCGGTTCTTTCTGTAACGCCTTCGAGAATATTTAGGTCAAGGTTGATATCAAAATGATCTTCTACATCGGTAATTATCGTCATAGCAGTTAGACTATCGAATACATTGTGCATATCGTATCCCTCCTCTTCCAATACTTTGTCTATAATATTATTTATCGCTTTTTGCTTAATTTCATTCATCGCCCTGTCCTCTATTTATAAATCTATATAATATGCGTATGCGGTAAAGTTGCCAGAATCATAACAGTTAACGTCATCAATTCCTGTAGACATTTCTCGCTCCTCTCCTGCTTGCATATCGTAACAATCTCTATTTTTCTTGCCCACTACCTGCACATCTTTGTATTTGGCAAGGTCATTCCAGACAGACCTACCACCATAGGACTGTTGAGTCCCTGCCTTGAGTGTAATACCCATTCTCTTCATTAGGTATCGGTAGATTTTTGGTGCAAGACCATAACCTTGGTAAGTGCTATCTACCAGAACCATTGATATCTCATAGGAATCTTTGAATAGTCTTGCCCTTGACTTTTCAAGGTCAACGGTCATAACACGGTCATAACTCGCTTTGTTACCAAAAAGTCTGGCAATGTTCGAACGCTTTTCACAACAGATTTGAACATTCATAAATCTATCTTCTTGCGCCAACCACAAAGACAATCCCTTGTAGGAACCAATCTTTTCATATCGATTATCGGGTTTGAATTTGCCCAATTTCTGTCTTCCTTCACCATAAACAATTCTATCCATAGTAAAGTCCTCTATCGCTGATTTTCGTATTGACGCTTCTGGCGTTTACGGTCAGCATAGACAAGGTCGAATATCACATCAATTTCTTGCGCGACCAAGTCTGGATCAACCATTACTCGCACGATATCCGACTCAAGGTCCATCCACGCTTTTCTGTTCGCAAACCTATCGCGTGAGTTATCGTAGTAATACTCTACAACACCTTCTCCACCGACACCGAAAAGTTTTTCTGGTGTTGGTCGGGTAAAGTCGTAAGTAGGGAATGCGCCATCTTTAGCGTAGTAGTAATCTTCTGCGCCAACATTTCGTGACATGATATTTTGGTCTAACATAATATAGTTCTCTCTATTGCTCGATTCTTTTTACAACTTTGGCAATCTTGTCGATCACCTTAGTGTTACGGATTGACGCTCCGGTCTTCCTGCGATACTTGACCGCGTTCCATCGCGCCAGTGCTTCTGCATCGCGCTGTTCAACACAATAGTCCAGATCGACTCCTAGTGCTTCTGCTTCTTCTAAACTCATTTTCATCTTTCTATCTCTGTTTCTCTATTCAATACAACCATTATACCCTATCTGGGGTCAAATGCAACCCCAAAAAGTCCTTAAAAATCAAGGACTTGAGAGTATGAATAGTCATACCAGACCACCGCTCACCACTGCCCGGGACAACGCTGATAGAATTTAAAATCCCCTCCGCCACTGACATCTCTGATAGTCTGTTCTGTAAAATCCTTCGGCATTATCTTATCCTCAACTGGTAGATCACCAAACAGATCTGTCAACTTCTCAACCTGTTCTTCGAGTGCGCCAACACGATAAACAAGCATATTATCGTGATAAGGACTTTTAGTCTCTTTGTCGATTATTTCCTGTTCCAACTCAGCACACTCTTCACGGAGTGTATCGTTTTCTTCTTCTAGGGTAGTGATGCAATTTTTGTAGTCTTGCTGCCATCCTTGGAGGGTTTCAACCTTCGCTGACATATCGGCAAGTTGCGACATCAGGTCACGGATAACAAGGGTACACTCTAGGTGTAATATTTCGTTATTTTTACTCATTAAAAAATCCTCCATTGTTTTTTCTTCTTGCAATACCTAATAGTCCAACCAGTGCGCTACCGAATAACCATGCTGCTGCTGGAATTGGGACGGGGGAAGGAGTGTAGTTATACTCTGTGATGTATTGTCTACACGGTCTGAAACCAACGCCATCACACGGAATTCCTGTTATTTCAGTCGGCATGCCGTTGGGATTGTTACTAAAAAACCAGGTCTTACTGTTATCCATAGACAGACTCCAGAAAGGTGCAGCAGTTGTTATACTAGTGCTTTCAAATGTATCAATGGCGGTACTCCTCACTTTATAACCAGTTACAGGTTCAATACCAGAATTCACAAGAACGATATTTATATAGTAAACTGTCCTATCAAATAATGAACTGAGTGGCAACCGCCAAGTCTCTTCTATTCCAGTGGCATCCGTTAAACTCCAATCAAAATTTGCCGAATTATCAATACTTGTTGATACGACCAATCCATCGCATGCGGGACTACAATGTACATCATCACTATTCCATGTATCCAAATTAATTGTATTGGCATTCGTGCCAAAGGAAACAGCAGCAAACATTGCTGCACTGCAAAAACTTAACTTGTTCATATCAATTCTCCATCATCATTAAATTCCATTGTGCCTTCGATCATCCTGCGACCTATCTCATTCGCGCATGATGTAACTATCCTCGAAACTGAGGTTTTACTGCCATACCTCCAAGCACTCGCTTTTAATCGCAACTCCTCTTCATATGCCGTGTCGCGCATCTCAAGCAGTTCCTGATTACTCAGTTCTTTTAGGTCTTTCATATCAATTGTCCATCGTCATTAAATTCTATCTATGCAGCGTGTCATCGGGTTTGCTGCCGTATCCCTTGCGAGACCCCGTTACCTTTCTCTATTCAATGTAACCATTATACCAGAGTGAGGGTGAAATACAAGGGGTAAAACTTGAGGGAAATCAATGACTTACAGATTTTATGAAAACTTCAATGAAATCAAGGACTTAGGAGGGGTGGGCGGGGCGTGGTATGCATAGTCATACCACGGTATTAGTCGCTTTTGTACAAATTGACGGATACACTGTTATAGAGAAAGATTTCCATCAAGAATTAAAATCAGAGGGTATTTCTTGATCGTAAGACTTTTCCCACTTTTGAAGAAAATCTTGACGATGTTTTTCTTGTTCCACTTTGTCAAGTTTCGATTGCAAAGATTCAGCAACGGCATAACCACTCTTGGGTTGTTGTGCTGGGTCATAATACCTATGACCCTTAATTCTAACCCAAACGCTATCCATTGTTTTCTACCAAGTTGAATGTTTTACGCATGACTGTGTACTTCTCAACTATTCCATATTTTTTAAATGTTCGCAAAAATCCCCTACGCGCACGAAACTCGTAAGATGTACATCTTTTCGACTTCGCTAGTTGTGTGTAGTCTTTATCTAACATTTCCCATTCATTATCAACATTTCCCGCAGCACCTACGATTACTAGGGTATTATTATCATACTCGTTAGAAGCAATTATTATTCCCATCAGACTATTATCTGAGTCTAAATATACAAAATACATTTCAACTTTTCCAGATTTCAGATGTAATGCTATTTCTAATCCTGTATATTCTTCTGGGGAAATACTATCCAACCAAGAATTAACCTGAGAGAGATGCTTTCCTATAAGTTCTGCTGTAGCTATTTTAAAAATTATATATTCCTTTAATCAGTCTACTCTTCTGGAAACTGTTCTCTATGTTCGTCTGGAAACTGCTCTTTGTGAGCAGCCATCATAAGTTCCTCACTGGCAAACTCTTGCACAATAGCATCGTCACGGTAGGAAACAACTATATTTTCGTCTAACGCAATTACTCCGCTGTTTATAATCCAGTACCCGTTCTCCTGTGTGATTATCATACACTACCCCCATCCGAGATTGTCCAACCCTCATTTATTAGATTGGTCCTAGAAGTCTCTGCTGCACTACCGGATGTATATGTTGAGTTTCCGAATCGCGATGTCCCTCCGGTTTGCGGAAGGGGACTCTGGGCATCCCAATTAACCAACAGGGCATCGTACTGTGCTGTTGTCATTCTACCGTTTGTGAGTATCTGACTAAAGGCATCTGCCACGTTCACCCCCGTAATATTCCAATCTTCTATTCCTGTTACGTTCACTAGCGCAGTACAGTTGTGCATCATATCTTTAAATCTCGGAAGTGAAGATGTGTCCCATCCAGTAAAAACCACGGACGTTACAGAAGAACACTCTCTAATCATAGCGGTAGTGTTGACACAATTCGAACCTATCATACTGGTCAGGTCGAGGGTGCCTACGAGTCCCGAGCATCCACGAAGCATATTTTGTGCTTCTGTAACACCAGATGTATCAGTATTTCCCATGGTAAATTCGGTCATACCAGTACACGCATAGAAACCGTTCCTAAAACTTTTCCATCCAACCTTTCCAAGATTCGATACTTTCCTGATGTATGCTGATGATGGTTCATTGTACATTTTAATAGCAGGGAAAGTACCTGTGATAGAAATAGTATACTCACCTGCGGTAACATAAGTGTGAACGGCATCAGCATAGTGAGTTACAGATGTTGTACTGGTACCATCGCCCCAATCAACTACTGCGTTGTAAGTGTATCCACTGCGGCCGCCCAGCACCATGGACTGGTTACCAGCATTGGTTTCTATTAGCAGTTCAAATGCGTCTGTGCCTAACACCTCATCACCTTGAGCGTCCCAGAATGTTTTACTCAGCTCACCCATAGTATCGACGGTGATTCCAACCTTGCGAACTTTCGTGAAAACTTCGTTTCCGCCACTGTTCGTTCGAATTCCCTCAGTTTGTTTTAACCACAGAGGTCTATATGGACTGTTTGCTCCAGGGTCTGCTGGAGCATCATCGTACTGCCAATGGGGATTGTTAGGAATATGTTTCCATGCCATTTGATTTATATCCTATTTAATATTCTATTTAATATTCTATAGAATCTATTTATATGATTAATATTTGTTACTTTCAAAACAGGCATATATTGTGTCCATTGAACAGTGCAAGGGATTGGGATTGATCTTCTCCATCACCATACATCTCATGCAATTGACTCATGTGGTATCGCACACGATTGAGATGATCAACTCCATCTGTTGCTGGAATCGCATCGCCACCCACATAGTTAGAGTTTTGTTGATCTCTTCCTAATCGCTGAGATGTACCTGTCTCTGGTATGGTGAATCGTTCTGACCTATCAGAGAAACGACCAGTCCCTTTGTCTGAATAACTCATTACTGTTCCGTATCCATTCCACTGATCATTGAGTTCAGGATCGTATCCTGGAATCAGGTATCCATAGGAAAACATGAATATAGGCGTGACAAAGGAAGATTCGATGTTGTGGTCGAGACCAAAAAGATGTCCCATCTCATGAGCGAAAGTTTCACCTGCTCGTTCATAGTATCGTGTAACTTCACTTTCTTGAAATACGCTATTCCTGAAACACTGGGTGACACCCCTACGGTACTTGTACGGTTGGCGATCTGCCTTGTATAGTGCTACACCACATGCAATTGGTTCATCTTCTATTTTCTTGAACAGGAATGCAAAGTCAGCACCAGCATCTCTCTGCCACTCATCTAAGTTAGAGAATTCGCTTCTGCTTTCAGAGAAATACTTGATCTGTCTGTATAGATCATCTCTACGGACTTCTACGGTTTTTAGTCCAACTAACCGTATCATTATATGGACACCAGAGTCCTTGTTTACCTTATTGGCAAAGTCTATTTCTCGTTGCACAAACTCTGTTCGACTCAGTCCGTCCAGTTCTTCATCCAAATTAGTATCAACCACTGCAAGCAAATCTATGATAGCAATCTCGGTATTGTCTGCACTGTATGGATAGTCAATGTCATCGGTGGTACGGATGCCATCACACGTTATATATGGATAGTCACCAGTAAACCCACTTGCATCGGTCGGACAATCATCGGGTTTACTCATTTGAGTCAGAGGTGGTTCTACAATCACAGGAGGTTCAACTATAACTGGTGGTTCAATTATAACTGGTGGTTCAATTATAACTGGTGGTTCAATTATAACTGGTGGTTCTATAATCACAGGAGGTTCTACTATAATTGGTGGTTCTACTATAATTGGTGGTTCAACAAAGGGATTATCTGATCCACCACCACCACCTCCGCATCCTGCCATGTTCAGCAGAATTAGAATGATGCTCATTGTATATTCGATTTTCATAATTTATACTCTATTGGTTTCGTCACGGGTAAATAACATCCCTTCAATACTACTTATATATTTCCTAATCCCAAAGTGATTCGAAGTAGACACCGAATAAACGGAACCCATTACTCATGCGTTTTTGGTGTGCATCAATATGTGGCTTCGATGCTGCATATCTATCAGTAAAGGTTTTAGTAAATGTTAATGTGTCACCAAAAAATTCCGAATTTTCAGCATCAGGAAGTACAAAATCATCAAAGTTGTAATAGTCTGCCTCCCAATTGTCGCGACACTTCTGCTCAAACGCCCAGATCATTTCATCTAGAATCCAATCCCAGCGTTTAAAGAAGTTTGCATCGGTCTCACCAGTTTCCCTAGCATCTTCGATTTCTTTTTTGGTTGCGCGAAGTGCTTTAGGAACATCCTTCATATTGATTGCTGGTGCGCCATGTGTGGTTTCTTTAAGTTGCTTTAGCATCGGCAATATAATAACAGCAAGTGTGTGGTCCATAGAATAAGTATCATGCTTATCAATGCGAACATCTACTCGTTGTTCTAAACGATCTAAGACTAAATTAATAGTGCAGTTGTAGATAGTTTGTACCACATCTTCAAGGTATTCTACGGTGTTGTCTATCCAATCAAGGTTTTCTCCAGAGGATGATAATCCGTATCTCTTCTCCATGTATCGAGAGTGAAAATTGCTAATCTTCCGATTCACATAATTTCCTATGTATACTTTCATAGGTTACTACCATATGTAATTGCCCCAACAAGAGCGGATTGTTGCGCTAAAAGACCCACTGCCTTTTCGAGTAATGCTACCCGCGTTTCCATTGTAGGTGAATTACTAGGACCCTTAATAGCGTATCCTCTCATCTGATCCATCTCATGTTGCAACCGTTCACACTTTGCAATCAGGGCATCCTTTTCTGTCTCTAGTGCTGCCACATGACTTTCAACCACCGATGCGTTAATCACTGATGGTGGCCAAGCACCTCGTCCAACATTATGAACCCAAGACTTCGCGCGATCTCGTGGACTCGGTATTTTATATTTCATCTTCACTCTCCTGTACGCTAGGTTCAAACCATTCTATCTTGTGTCCGGTTTCAGACTCAAACAATTCTATTAACTTTGTATACTCCAACAAGTCCTCACTACTGAAATCATCTAACCAATCGGTGAGTATATGCCAACTGGAAGATTCCATAATACCAACTCCGTACTCACTGGTTCCACAGTAGTAGTCCTGTTCGTCCAGACCATAAATATCGATACGCCCACCCGAATACGCGATGCTCGGTTTGTGGGAAAGATAAGTCTCTCCTGCTTTTTCGGGTGATAACCATTTACTATAAGTGCGGGTAGTCTCTACCATTGGTATATTATTCTTTTCATACCACTCCGGAGAAATTGGTCCCATCCAATTTGTGCTATATGTGATCATCTTTACTTTCCTGTTTCATAATCCAAATCATCTTTGTTCTCTAATATATTGGGTGATTGATCTGATAGGTCTTCAAGGTGCATTTCCAATGGGTAGTGTCTAAGACATCTAGACGCTTCCTTACGAATATCAGCAATCTTCTTCCAATCACCACTAGGGTTCTGCAACTCAACTAAAAAATCCCTTGTCCTTATTAGCGAGATATATCGTTCATCTGGCAGCGTCATTGTTCTTCATCCTGATATCCTATCGGGTGCCTCATTGTAAAAATCAACATATTTCATGATCATTCCTTTTACGATATTTTAACTCGTTCGCCATTGCTACTCTGTATTGAGGTATCATCGTTGGTACTGTATCAATACATGCCTGAATGTGATCGGTGTCCATCTCAGATAGTTTAACATACTTGAGAGGTTGATCCCCTTTGATACCGTATGTTCCCCAAGTTACCACTTCACGGACTGCTTCGTGACCGTCACTCAACAGTACTGTCAGGTACTTCTCGTCCCCGTTAGCACTAGATCGAATGTAGGATAGACCTCCGTCAATCATATACACTTTACCATTGGCATCAGTGTACTCTTTATAATCGTGCCGCGACTGACTCTCTATTACTGTACCGTCCGGAGTTTGGATAGCACTGTACACCATCGCTGTTTCATCTTTCATTTTCCTTCCCTTCCTTTCCTTCTCTAACTATTATAAAGAAGGTTATCGAATCTCATTTGCTGTCTGGTGTATCTGCCGCGCCATTCACCATCCATCCAGAACTAATAACCACCTCCGCATCCTGCCATGTTCAGCAGAATTAGAATTATGCATACTGTATATTCAGTTTTCATCATTTTATTCCTAATCCAGAAGTTCCTATCATTATCTTGAATGCCCACTCACCATTTAACTCTCTGAAGTATCCATACGGTTTTAACACCGGATACTTATCTAATGTCTTCTTAGCATCTTCAGGTATAGTGTCTTTGAAGTCTTTTAATGATACAATCTTTTTCTTTGATATCTTTGCTACTGCTTTTGGACTATGTACATAGGGTTCAAGGACTGACCAAGGTACTGTCTTCATTAACGCTCCAAGCGCACTCTTAGACTTCTCGCCATATGACCGTTGGAGTTCTGCTGGGAATAAATTCGATATTGCTTTTTTAGCATAAGGTGAACCTGTGCTGCCCATCGCTACTGACTTGCGTCCACCCTTATCCTTATACATCACCACTGCTTCTACAACACCATTATTGACTACCATCTTCCACATAGGAATTTTCTGTATCATGGTCTCTAAGTTCTGAAAACCATTGGTGAATAGTCCACCATTGCCAGCGTATGACTTGGTCAGCAAGTCAAAAACCTGCTTACCGTACTGACGCTTGATCTCCATATCACGGTCACCCACGGCATTCACATAGCGTTCACTGATGAATGTATTAAAAGGTTTAGTTACTGATTCCATAGTTCAATCCTGACATTTCTACTAGATATTCGATATCTTCGAGGCGATCTTCAAGACTATCATAACGGTGAGACCCTCCTTCAGAGACAATGACTTTAAAGTATTTATTAAGAATAGATTCGCTGTTCTTGTAGTTGAATACATTATCACCTTTTTCTAGTAATACAAGTCCCCACGCTTTCTTACAGATAGGATACATTGCATCAACAATCTCTGCGTCCATATCTCGCATCGGATACCCACCATAATCAACCTCACCTTCCGGTATGTTAATATATTTTTTAAGGGATATCGCAGGATCAATAGCAGGGTTTAACATTACCGCAGGAATTCCGAGAAGGTCACCAACATGTGATGCTAACCATCCCCCCATAGAGCAACCGACAACTAGGTCGATATCTTCCTTTATACCCCAACTGCAAACTTCGGCAATAACGGAATTTCCCTTGTTGTAATCAATGTCCAGACCAACAACATGCCCTAGAATACTTAATGCTTTGACTTTAGCGTTTTCTTTGAAATAACTGTTATAACCGTGTAAATATCCAATCTTCATAATCAACAAACCTCCTCACACTCAACTCAATTTATACAACCATTATACCTTATCATGACTCCAAATACAACCCCTAAAAACCCTTATAAAACAGTGACTTATCGGGACTCAAATTGCTGTCTGGTGTATCTGCCGCGCTGACGGATTATTTTATATTGTACCACCGTGAAAATTTGCTTTGTTGGGCGCATCTTCACTATATCCGCCACCGAGACACTTCGGCACATCTTTATAGAAAAACTTCTTCACATCGCCCATAGCATTGGTGATGATTAACTCTTCGCCCACATGCTCTCCTGGATTCCGCAGTCGGTCTAATTTGGATCGCCCCACTAGCGCAGGTATCCACTGGGACTTCACATTGCCGTAGTCGAATGCTGAATGCCACAGATGTTTTATTGCGAGTGATCTATTCAGTTGTTCTACAAGATGTGTTTGTTCTGTGAGTAAACTTTGTAGTTTTTCCGTTGCATTTCTACTCATCTTCGTTTGTTACATCCGCAAGGTCGCGCAAGTCATAGAGTTTACTCTCAATGTCTGCGACAGTCAACAGAACGTCATCGTCTTCGCAACATGGTGAAACCTTAATCGCAGCGATAATATCCTGCAACACTTCGATACGCGCATTGAACCCAACCCAATCATCTCTGTTAGGCAACCGTCTACTGTATGCGATATGGTGCTGTTTCATAATTTACTCTTCCTCTTCCTCTTCACTATCGTATGCCATAAGAACCACTTCGGATTTCGCGTTGACCTTAGTCTTTATGAATTTACTTTCTATCAACATTTCTATTGTATACGCAATAACATCGACTTCACTCTTCCGATTATTACGCCACATCATAATACCTCCGATAATAGTACCTGATGCATATGCAACCAAAATTCCTATCATTGTGGATGTAATTACCATGCCATTCTCCATTCGTTATTTAATCATTCAAATCTATTTAGTTGGTAACGCTTTTCACCCAAAGACCTCATTGGCGAAAAAAAATGTGGGAGAAAAAATATAGAAAGACGACCGTCCCACGGATGATTGTCTAAACGGGCAGATGTACACATAGAGTCTCCTTACCCTTTACCCCATATACCGTACCACCCTATCTCCAGACATTCGACCCATCTTTTGGGGGGTGTCACTCATCCAGTGTTGTCACTATTAATATTATGAATAGACATACTAATGCGACCATTACAGCGAGTCCTCCAGTTCTTCTGGCATATATTTCATCGGTCCAAAGTTTGGAAGTGTTACACCCTCTACTGGTTCAGGTTGTTCGGTTGGTATGCCATCATTACTATCGACCATATCATACATCTCTATAACATCATCATAAGCACGATCCTCTCGTTCTATCATTGAGGAAGATTTGCTATTCATAATCCTATCTAATCGGGCATTGCCTGTATTATGAATCTCAGGTGGAGGTAATATACATGTATGTTCTATGGGTTCATATGGGGGTGATGCATAGAGACTTATATTATAGCATATTAATACAATCAGTGCGAATAGTAAAACCTTATTCATAGCATATCCTTTAGTATAGAAAGTTCCTTTTCAAGTTCATCGATGCGTTTTTTATATGGTATCGCTTGATACTCCTCTATATGATCTAATATAGAGCGAAAAGAATCTAATTGTTTTTGTACTTCTATTATGTTATAAGAGGCAACACATAGTACGCCAGTAATGAAGACAGTGCCACCAGTGACACCATGCCAATCTGCTCCTATGCCCATAAGAATGACGCAAGTGAGTGTTGCGATAAGTACCACCACAACAAGTGCATATGCATACAATATATTATATTTCATTAGGCGAATATTGCCCCGATCATGACTATCCCGATAAAAACATACGCGAAAAGGCAAAATACACCGTATACTACTGCTATCGATACTAAAACCTTTATAATGCCTTGCATTTCTCTATATTCCCCCAATAATCTTAAATTTTGCTATGATCTTTGATTTGCCAAGTCTCGACAACTGGCATGCCATATTCATCTTCATCTACTGCTATATATGCAACTTTATCTTCTATCTTTGCATATCGTATACCGTCAAATGTATGTAACACATGGGGAAAATCCCATGCACCTGTCATGAATCCGGTATTTTCTGCGTATGTATGGACTCCCTCTACATCAACTTCAGTAAACATACCTATCGCTAATGTTTTCATGCCACATCTCCATGTACTTTATCCATTATAGACCCCATGTATAGAGTGTTGGTTCGAGCAATAGATACAGGCATAATGCGCCTAGACCTATGGTAACCTTTATTGCGAGAATTTCAGAATTATTCATTACGATTCCTCCAAGTCTTGCCACCGCTTAATTTCCTCGTAGTAGTCACCTGCTATTTTGCTATACTTCTCTAACTGTTTCTGCATAGACGCGATAATACGCGCTTGGTCATCAGCAAGTTCGCGCAGTTCTTCGAGTTCCTGACGCTGCTGCTTGACTTCGTTCTCTTGCGCGTTAATCTCTTTCGCAAGTCTTCGCTTTTGATCGTCTGCACCCTGTACATACGCTTGACTCATTTTATCTGCTACTGACATTACGCTTCCTTGATTAGTGGTTGCAGATCACGAATGAGCGCATTGAACAGTGAGTCTATCTCAGACTCTTCTTCAAATTTGGACATCGCTGCTCGGTCTGCTTTGACTGCTTTTGCTGCTAAAATTTCGAATTCTTCGTTTGACATCTTTTTTCTCTCTGTTTCTCTAGTTGATGTAACCATTATACCCTATTTGGGGTGAAATGCAACCCCAGAAAGTCCTTATATATCAAGCACTTGCAGACCCACCGCTCACTTTATGTTGCGTATTGAATTGATTCGTGCTTAATAACTGGCATGCCAACAACCCCAATGATAATCTCTCTACGCCCACTCTCTAAGTCTTTGATAAGGTCGCTGACATCATCGAACATTTTGTTCAAGTTAAGGTGATGAGTTCCCTCGATAGTTTGCCACGCACTTTTAACACTCAGTGCAAGACTATACCAAGTCACATTGTTGGTAACTTCGGTCTCTATCATCATCTCAAGGATGTCATTATTGGGCAGTTGAACTAACATATTCTTTCTCTCTTTCTCTAGTTGATGTAACCATTATACCAGAGTGGTGGTGAAATACAACCCCAGAAACTCCTTATATATCAATAACTTGCGATAATGGGGGTAAAGTGGAGATTTTATTCGCTTGGCTCGGGAACATTTTACCTCTAAACCCTTTTTATGCTCGTATACAGGCGAAAGTGGAGATTTGCCTCCATTTCACCGCTCACTTTTGATCGTCACGCAGCATCACGTTCGCTGCTCTATCTGTTGCCAGACCGCGATAATCTACACCATGACTAACTTACTCCTGCTAACAATGCTTTCAAGTTTAAAAATCCACACAAGCGCGATTCTTGGAGTTCTATCTCCATCCGTTTGACTTTCGCTTCGAGTCTCTTGTTCTCAGCACTGAGTAGTTTGATATCCTCATGCTGTTGCTTCACTAACCAGTTATCACTCATGACTAACTTACTCCTTCTAACAATGCTTTCAAGTCTTGGAGTTCTATCTCCAGGTTGTCCATCCAGACTCCAGAAGTCTGAGATGTGTTGCGCCCATGTTCGATGAGTTTCGCAACAACTGATATCTCGTATTCTATCCACGCTTTGGGCAACATTATGACCAACTCTCTGACTGTACTGGTACAGATTTGCCATTACTTTCGTTAACGACCATCACACGAACACTTCCAGGCAGAAGAAAGTTCTTAGATATCTTCTTAATGATTGAACATGCTTCCGCTATTGCAGAATTTTCCGACACATTCTCCATGCGAATGGGATCATGCTTGTATGAAATTTCTTCGTTAACTTCTACTTCTAGGATGTAATTCTGGTTTTTCATTTTCTTTCTCTCTTTCTCTAATTGATGTAACCATTATACCCTATTGGTGGTGAAATGCAACCCCAGAAACTTCAATGATATCAGTAGGTTACAATATCTCTTTCAACTTTGCTACTTTATCTTTGTATCTGTTTAGGTGACGCGAAAGGATAAGTTCATCCTCTCTGTATCTGAGCATACGCTTCTGCATCATCTCAATGATACGCGCTTGGTCATCACACAAGTCGTTCAGTTCTATCCAAGTATGGTCTACTCGCAGTTCTTGATTTTCCATTTTCTTTCTCTGTTTCTCTAGTCTATGTAACCATTATACCCTATTGGGGGTGAAATGCAACCCCAGAAACCCTATAGGAATCAAGGGGTTACGCGGTATAGTATGTCATACCACCCCACCGCTCACTATTCCCAGACACCCTATTTCAGTTTTCAGGTAAGGACGGCCGTTCTCTGATCCTATGACGCTCACTCCTGTGCGAAGTTCTTCCGCAACTTCTACCAGCATTTTACTGGCAATATGCCGTGACTTACTGGCAGTGTTAGTCAAACGCTGGATATGACCGCCCTTCCTCACAGTAATGTAGTGGAGGTCTGTACGTGCGTCAAACTGCACGTTCATCTCAAGGATATCTTTTTCTGGTGTGGTAACTAACATAATTTTCTCTCTCTCTTTCTCAATTCTTACAACTATTATACCATAGTGGGGGTGAAATGCAACCCCAGAAACCCTATAGGAATCAATGACTTACGCTAATGCCTTTGCTGCTGCGAGTGCTGCCTCAACCATCTTAGGGTCAAGGTCGCTCGATGCTATCGCCTTGCTTCCCCATCCCTGC
>Ga0307986_10000499_pt1 | contig 29368 bp, 23 predicted proteins | sample EllFjometageno82_FD_203170 | JGI IMG/M metagenome (GOLD analysis project Ga0307986, IMG submission 203170) | Marine microbial communities from Ellis Fjord, Antarctic Ocean - #82 | ecosystem: Environmental > Aquatic > Marine > Unclassified | place: Southern Ocean | collected 2014-10-09 | reverse complement strand
ATACCGAAAGAACTGGTGGTCACAAGGATCTGGGAGGTTACTTAAATGACATTCAAGAGGAGTTAATGGACGCTGTGCTATACATACAAGCGGCACGCGAAGAGTTTGCTAACAGAAATGTTAAACCATGTGTTAATTATGAGGCTGATTATGAAGACTCTTGCGATGAAGATTAAAAGAGGTAAGAGAGGTCCTGTCAGAGCTAAGAAGGTTAGCTTTGATGGGATAAACTTTGCCTCAGGTCTTGAAAAGTATATGTATACGGCTTTGAAAGAAGCTAAAATTCATGCTGTTTATGAAGGAGCTGTATTTGAACTTCAAGAAGGGTTCTTTTTTGATACAGACTCATTCGAGAGGCAAGGTAACGGTAAGGGTGAAATGATTAATCGAGGTCGTAAGAAGATCTTGAATATTAAGTATACACCCGATTTTGTAAGTGAAACATTCATCATAGAATGTAAGGGTCGAGCGAATGAAAGCTTCCCTTTACGTTGGAAAATGTTCAAGAAACATGTAAAAGAGCACATTCCGCATGTAACTTTATATAAACCACAGAATCAAAAGGAATGCGACAAAGTAATTGAATTAATAATTAAAAGAAAATAATATGAAAGATTGGGAATTGAGTTTCGGGATGTACCCGGGAATATTAATGGGTTTTAGAACCTATAGAGAGGCAGGAAAAAGTAATCACGTTTTATATATACCGTTCGTAGACGTTTGTCTAACAATACATAATGCATAATGATCTAAATAAAAAGATACTTTCGGATATTACAGTCCATATGAAGTATGCTAAGTATGTGCCAGAGTTGAACAGACGTGAGACGTGGAACGAACTAGTAACAAGAAACAAAGAGATGCACCAAAAGAGGTATCCTGAATTAGCGGATGAAATACAATTAAACTACCAATATGTTTATGAAAAGAAAGTTTTACCATCTATGCGGTCACTTCAGTTCAGTGGCAAGCCAATTGAGATTTCCCCGAATAGATTATACAATTGTAGTTACCTACCTATTGATCATGTTGATAGCTTCAGCGAGTGTATGTTTCTTTTACTTTCTGGCTGTGGGGTTGGTTACTCAGTGCAACAACATCATACAAACGTACTCCCTAACATAACAAAACCTTTTGAAGGTAGAACTAGAAGGTTTGTTATTGGGGATTCAATTGAAGGTTGGTCTGATGCAATTAAAGTCTTAATTAAGTCCTACCTAGGTTCTAAGAGATCATCTAAGGTCAAGTTTGACTTTTCTGATATTAGACCAAAGGGAGCACGACTTGTGACCTCAGGAGGAAAAGCTCCGGGACCACAACCACTAAAAGAATGTTTAGTAAAAATTAAAGGAATATTAGATGGAAAACAAGAAGGAGACAAATTATCCACACTCGAGGTACATGATATTATCTGCCATATTGCTGATGCCGTTTTGGCCGGTGGTATCCGCCGCGCTGCTCTCATATCTTTATTTTCAGCTTATGATGAAGAGATGATCTCGTGTAAGACTGGCGATTGGTGGGAAACTAACCCTCAAAGAGGAAGAGCCAACAATTCCGCCGTCTTAATGAGACATAAAATAACTAAAGAGTTTTTCTTAGATTTGTGGAAACGTATTGAATTATCCGGAGCTGGTGAGCCTGGTATATACTTTAACCATGACAAAGATTGGGGAACTAATCCTTGTTGTGAAATTGCGTTAAGGCCATATCAGTTTTGTAATCTGTGCGAAGTTAATGTAAGTGACGTCACGACCCAGGAAGATCTTAACGAACGTGTTAAGGCCGCATCTTTCATTGGTACACTTCAAGCGGGTTATACGGAATTCCACTATCTAAGAGAAATATGGCAAGAGACTACTGAGAAAGATGCTTTGATAGGTATATCAATGACTGGGATAGCTTCTAAAGCTGTATTGAAAATGGATATGCCAAAAGCCGCAGATATTGTTAAGCGTGAAAACTCTAGAGTTGCAAAGCTAATAGGTATAAACAAAGCAGCTAGAACAACATGTGTTAAACCCGCAGGGACGACATCTCTGGTACTAGGAACATCTTCAGGTATTCATGCATGGCATGATGAGTTCTATATCCGTAGACTGCGTGTTGGTAAGAATGAGCCGATTTACAAGTACTTATTGGCTCACAACCCTGATTTAGTAAAGGACGAATACTTCAGACCTCATGACACAGCTGTCATCGAGATACCACAATCAGCTCCTAAAGGTTCTATTACTAGAACCGAATCGCCTTTTGATCTACTCAAAAGAGTAAAGCAAGTTGCAAACGAATGGGTTAAGCCGGGTCACAGAAAGGGATCTAACACTCACAACGTATCCGCAACAATCAGTCTAAAAGACGACGAATGGGATAAAGCTGGAAAATGGATGTGGGATAATAGAGACCATTACAATGGTCTATCTGTCCTACCTCACGATGGTGGTTCTTATATTCAAGCTCCATTTGAGGATATCACTGAGGAGGAGTTCAATAAGAGAGTCAAACTCTTAAACGATGTAGATCTATCTATGATCACTGAAGCAACTGACGAAACAGATCTATCCGGCGAATTAGCTTGCGCTGGTGGGTCTTGTGAAATTTCAAGCTTATAATAAAACAAGAACAATGACAAGAATAGAACAAGTAAGGATGGCTATGATGATTTTAAACGGAGCCAAAACAAAACCTGAGACGGTTGAAGAGACAATGGCTTTGATCGAGAAGATCATAAAGACATTAAAGTTAGACAATTAAATAAGTAATAATTAAATTAAATAAAGATGAATAAATTAAGTAACACGTTCGATGAATTACAAAACGCAATTAATGATTGCCAAACTGATGTAACAAAATTTGTTGATGGTAACAACTCAGCGGGCACAAGGATCAGGAAAGCAATGCAATCAGTAAAAACCATGGCTCAAGGTATTAGGGTTGAAGTGCAAGAACAAAAGAACGCGGCGTTCTAAAATAAGCCCACAGGTTTACAATTTGTGTAAAAAGTAAACCTCTAAGTTTACAAATTAAAAAAGGGATAGCCAATTACGGTTATCCCTTTTTTTTATATCTAAATGAATATAATACCCCTGTTTTTGGACCAGATTATATCTCCTTGAATATAGTTCTAATGTCTATAATTAGATCTTCTTCTGTTAAATCTATATCAAATATCATTTTTCGTTATCTTTTATCCTACTAATTGCTACCACTATTATTGCTATGACTCCTAGAAAAGCTAGGTAGTACATGAGTATGTCTTCGATCACTAGATAACCATGTATTTAGTTTTACCATCTTCTTTATATGCTTTTAAGCATCGATTCCTGTTGTCAATTTCATTGACATAACTAATATGTACCCAATTAGGATTCTCATCATCACCAAACTCCCATATCATCTGATCGAAGTTTAAGTTCTCTTTAATCCAAACATACATTTCAGCATTTGTTTTCTTACAACCTCCATCATCAATGTCCATTGCCTGTCCTTTACAGTGTTGAGACGATGTTGATCCACCAATAGCTTTATTTAAGGCTTTACCTCTATAAAAACTATTAATTCTAATAGGTCCTCCAACCCACTCCCTTAGTGGTTCGAACACCTGCTCAGCTATCTCTTTCATGTTAGCTAATTCAAATTGACTTGGATTGTTATCTAAACCTCTTCGTGTAGCTGTGGTGCTATACACACCTTCTTTGTAGCTTACGTGTTTACTTATCATTTTATTTATATTAAGGGGTTGTGTTTATCTCTCTACTCGATCCAGCTAAATATGTGCTCCAGTCATCCTCCACCACTACTGTTACAAAGAACCTTTCATTAGTCCCTGACATAACCACGTCCGACTGTATAGATATAGCCCACATATCCGTCGAATCCCAATGCTTAGTATCATCAAACACATAGTGGAAAACATGCTGATCATCAGTGTGTGCTATTGTTAGAGCCTCTGTTTCTGGTATAGTCCAACTGTTATATGATACACCAGCGACATTCGTTTCTACACCAAAAGTAACTACAGCGTCACCAGTGTGGGTGTTTAGGTTTTCTACTCTCAAGGTCACGGATACAACTCTTCCATCCGTTACCGCTAGTTCGTTGTTTTCCGCCCTAGTCAAAACAGTATCTTCTCTCTCTGTTTTTAAGGGTAGGTAATGCTTCGTCGTGCTAATGTCATCCCTAAAGGATGCGTTTATTATTCTATAACTTTTCCCCCCTTGAGGAGAGTCAACATAAGCTTTTATAGACTGTTGAGTTGCTAAAGCCGTTGGCGAGTCAGACCCCATAGCATCTTCATCTAATATATTTGTGACAGTTGCTCCTCCCGTGCCTTTGAATGAATTTAATGTCTTTGTCCCTGTAAATGTTTGCGCTCCAGATAGATGAGCTGTGTCAGTGTCTAAATAAGCAGAAGTTATAACATCACCCGTCCAACCCGCTGAAGTTATATTACCTGATATAGCTACGTTACCTGCAACATCCAATTTTTCCGCAGGAGTAGCTGTTCCTATTCCAACATTGTTAGCTTTGACATCACCGTTGGAATTAACCCCAAATAGTATATTTGACCCAGAGCCAGCGTCATTATATAATCTAAAATCACTACCAGCGTGATTCACATACCAGTAGTTTGATGTATCAGTTCTACCTAGCTTTAGTGAGTGTATGTTTGCGTTGGCAGGGGTTCCCGTTAGAGTGCCTGTGAACGTGTTTGTGCCGGTGAATGTTTGTGTGCCGGCTAATAATCCAAAAGCATTCAAGTTAGCAGCCCCAGTACCACCTGAAGCCACAGCTAATGTTGTGGATAGCCCAGCGGCAGTACCTGTTATATTACTATCCGTAAACGCCATTGTTTTCCAAGCAGTCGTTGTATTAAGCGCTGATCCATTAAAACTCCTATAATAAACATTACCATTAGAGCTAAACCCGAGCTGACTATCATATCTGCCAGAATGCTTGTTTAGTGTCAAGAAGCTATTAGCATTATTTGTAGCGGGAAACAACCCAATTACCCCACTACTTACTTGTCCTGAATAATTGATCTTATTGGTTCCCGGGGCACTTACCACATTATTTGGGAGGATACCAAGTAAAGCTTTAGAGGAACCTGTCGTATCTTGATTTAACGTGTTTACATTTCCAGAGCTTAAATTAGCTCCACCCCAAGTCGCTGTCGTTATTGTTCCAGATATATCGGCATTACCATTAATATCTAGTGATCCACCCTCAATTTCACCAGTAACCGTAAGTTGGCCCGCTTTATCTAATGTCATTACAGTCGCCAAGCTTCCACCACTATTCGTGCCATGTTTCCATGTCCAACTATCGTTACCAGAACCACCACCCCAAAGCTCTGAACTAGTGTACATGGCAGCACTATCGGTTTCGTCTTGCCTATGTATCAAATGAGTCGTTCTGTCCTCAGTGTGTACCCCAAAGTATTCCCCAGCGTTTCTACCAACCTTAAATTGCGGTGTTGTTGGGGGAGTACCACTCACTGTGTATATCTCTAAACCAGCATCCCCAGCTGGGTGCATTATCAACGCCCCATCCTCACTTTCATCCCAAAGCATATATGCCCCAGACGTTGCCCCATAGAACTTTACATCATGACCAGTGTCATTAGTACCCACCGTAAGATCACTTAGTATAGAAGATCCTAGAGCTAAGGTGCCTCCGGAACCACTTAGAGTTAAAGCTGCTCCGCTCTCAGCGGATATAGCTCCTGAAACCTCAAATAGAATATCTATACTATCAGTTCCATTCCCAATGTAGACGTCAGAAGAACCATCCCCTAGTAAAATATCTCCAACAGCATTGCTTAAAATTAAGTCATCACCATCCTGCTCTATCTTACCAGCCAAAGCACCTGCTAAGGTTTTGAACTGAAGATCGTTTGCTCCCTCTAAAATTATGTCGCTTAAAAATTTTGGCATATTATATTCTTCCGCTTATTCGTTTTTTACCAGTACCTATTTCTATCTTTGATCCAAATTTGCTCCTTAAATTAACTGGACTTGGGAATATTACTCTTATGTTTTTCACGTAACCTATTTCCTCTTGATTATCACTATCAACCCTATAACCAGCGATTAAAGTGTATGCGTATTTTTGAGCGGTTACGCTTAATGTTTTTTGTTGCCAAACTCCCGATGCACTATCAAACCTAGTTTCATCTAAAAACCCATTGAAGTTACTGTTTATAGTTGTAGCATCTCCGCTCGCTCCTCTCGTTGTTGTTGTGTCAAATTGATATGCCCCCAAGTTACGATTACTTATTTTTTTCGCTGACAAGTAAGGATAACTCCAACTACCACTAGATTGCCCCTTGAAACTTCCTTTTATAGTTACCGCTGTATTAGCTGGCACGTGTACTAGCGATTGTAGTGCTAAGAAGTGTTCTGTCCTCATGTTTACTAAAGCCCATTCTTTACCCCCACCTCTTTGGTATATCAAATTAGAAGCTTCAATAATAGCATTTAATCCATTTTCAAAACACCAGTCTGTGTATTGGGAGAATTGAGCAAAGCCTACTCCTCTATCGTAGCTAGCTCTACCGTCAGCCCCACTATTGCCAATATAATCATTAGCATCAACCACCCCAAAAATATCCGTGTAACCACTGTAAATACCAGGAACCTGCTTATACCATTTGTTTTGTATGTAAGAGTCTTGAAAAACCACCATTCCACCACCCGCACCTATATAGGGTATATATCTAAACCCATCGATGTGCATCCTCCTAAGCGTAGTTCCAGGTGCCTGATAATACATGTATAGAGGTCTATTCTCATGGTTTAAAAGTATGTTGTTGTGAATAGGTATATTCTCTCTAAAGTGATGTAGCATAACACCATAGTCATCCGACCTAGTCATGTAGTTATACCCATATTCGCTATAGTCATAAGAAGCGTCATTGTGGAGGCAGGAATAGCTTGCTCTGCTACCATAATTGTTAACAAATTGAACACTGTAGTGTGAAGACCATTGCCAGTAAGCTCTGTCACCATTGTTTATCGAAACGTTGTTTCTAACCACCAACCCCTGAGTGTTCCTAGTGTTAAGCCCAGTGTAATTACTCTTACCATTAGCATCGTGTACAACACAGTTTTCTATCTTACTTTGGTAGTCGGCTCTTGAATTTGTAGAGCTGCTGTAATCACTATTATAACCGGTGACGAATAGCCCAGCTCTGTAGTAGTTGTTATTGGAATTACCACCCATCTTATGGAACTCAACATCTTTTATACCTATTTCTCTTGTACCAGCTCTACTGCTGTCAGTATAATATTCCACGTAGCAAAAAGCCCTCACATCGGTGTCTACGGCTTTTATTTGTATAGATCTGTTGAGCTTCAATACTATACTTCCCACTTTCCTAATGTGCTCTATAGCTGGTGTTACGGTTAAGTTGTTTCCACTCTTACCGGTTATCGTGTAGGAGTTATTGTAGTCCCAGTTAGTGTTAACATCATTATTAACATCAACACAGATCATGTCCCCCACGCTAAGGTCAGTGGTATTACTAACGGATATAGTAGTATCATTAACAGCAGCGGCACTAGTTAACACCCCTGCATTCCTTCTAACCTGTTGATCTACTAAGTGCTTTTTATCAAGACCGGTTTCGTACATCTCTGTGCCGCTAGATATACTGCCTGATATAGTAGAATCCACAGTTAAAGTTTTTGTCCTGTTGTTTATAGCTGTTATTGTTCTAACATTCCTGTTACTTCCTGTACCAAATATAACCTTATACCCAACCCTCCATATAGTAGACCAATCAACAACCACCGAAGTACCACTAGCTGAACTTATTATAGCCTTAGGACCTACGTATTTTTTTGTGTATATTCTTTTGTTAGTGGAGTCAATGTCATGTACCCAAAAGCCCTCATCATTCATAATCCTATAATCCTGACTATCTGAATTATATATTGAAACCCAATCACCAGCACTAAAACCACTAATGCTGTCCACTGTTACGTAATCATCGTTTATATTAGCTATAGCACTCAATTCTGTAGTAGTAACACTATCGTCACCTATGAATTTCCAGGATGAATATGAAACGTTCTCTATCCATATGCCGTGTTGATCTGAATTTGTACCCTCAAACTCTAGTAATATATCATTACCAGTAGCTGATAGTAAAGCCCCAGAAGAACCACCTCCTTCGGTAAAATCCTGAGCGGATACACCGTTAGTCTTACTGTAGTCCGCGGATCCATTACCCTGCACTTTAACCCTTCCATTTATCCTTATTTTCCCACCCGTTCCAAAATGAAAACATCCTCTTACGAGGATATCACCAAAACCAGTACCAGCTCTTTGGTCAGAATCTACAGTTACTTTATGTCCCTGCGCTATTGTAAATGTATCCCCATCCGCTGGAGTCGATCCACCCCATGTTGATGAGGCAGACCAATTACCTGATTGGCTACTAGTTAGACTCGCCATCTACAGTTGTCTGTATATCAGCTAAGTAACTTGTATTTAAAGACGCCTCAATATTAAGCTCTTGGCTATTATCTTCGGTAGCATTATCATTAATGCTTATCTCACACTCTGGTATATCACTGTTTACAGTGATATCTCCAGTGGATTTATTATAATTTATTTTTATAATCATTTAATTTAATTTAATTAGTTACTATGAGTAAGCTATTGTCCCAGATGTTGTTGCTCCAGCGACACTTGTTATCAAGCATCTTATATTGTTTGGAGGTGTTACCGCTCCGAAATCTACAGTTATAACAGATGTACTAGCAGTAGCCATATCCGCAGCCGTTCTATAAACATCAGCAAATATAGTTGCCTCCGTAGTCATATCATACAGTTCAACCAATACATCAGCTGTACCTAGATTATGTGTTATTGTCACTGCTTTATTTGTTGTTATACTCGCTACAACTATTGTTGCTACAACGGATTTAGCAGCAGCGTTTTCAGCAGCCATATAAGTGGCTACCGTCTCAACCTTAGTCATTCTCATCGTACCGCTATCATTGATGAGGATACCATCTCCATCAGCAACTGCAGTTGTTCCCCTAGCGGTACCACCATCTATTAGGTTTAATTCAGTTGGAGTAGCACTTATAGTTGTTGTTCCAGGATTAGCGGCATATAAAGGTACGTAACCAGTAACATTTGGTAACGTGTAAGTTACATCTGCCCCCGCAACCACGGATTTAAGCGTAGCGTCGTGTGAATCACCAGTAGTACCTTCAAATATAACACCACTTGAAACCGATGTTGACACAACATCCACGGTTGTAGTGGTTCCAGTGACAGTTAACCCACCAGCTATAGTCACAAGGCCATTAGCTAAAGTTATTAAGTCAGTGTCAGCAGTGTGCCCTATTGTTGTTCCATTAATTACAACGTCATCAATATCTAGAGAACCCCCACTAATTAAACCAGTGGTTGTAATTGTAGAAGATCCATTATTTATATTACCAAAACCAGTTGTAATAGAACCACCCGCTAAAACACCTACAGATGTTAAAGAAGAGCCTGTAACTGATGACTTAAGAGTGGCTCCACTTAATGTTCCAGCGGCTGCTGTAACCGTGATTGCTGCGGTACCATCGAAATTAACTCCATTTATTGCCCTTGCAGTCGCTAGTTTAGTAGCAGTTGCAGCCAACCCTGAAGTAGCTTGATTACCAGCACTATTAACACCTGGTAAGTTTATGTTAGCAGATCCATTAAAAGATACACCACCAATTGTTCTAGCAGTTGCTAATACAGTTGCAGCGCCAGCGGTTAAACCAGCAGCTGTTCCAGTAACATTGGTCATTGTACCAGAAGCAGGTGTTCCTAGAACTGGAGTCGTTAGTGTTGGAGAGGTTAATGTCTTATTAGTTAATGTCTGTGAGCCTGTTAGAGTAGTAACCGTACTGTCAATTGCAATATCATTTGCGTTCGCCGTAATACCAGTTCCACCAACTACATCTAATGTTACTCCACCACTGCTACCACCACCAGTTAAACCGTCACCAGCGGTAACAGATTCTATATCCCCGGCCATAGAAACCCAACCAGTCCCATTGTAGATATAAACCCTCTTATCCCCACTACTATCATCGTAGTATATTTGACCCTCAACTGGAGAGGCAGGGGCAGAGCTTAAGTTTTGTACTACAGCATTTTGTAATTCGTTTTTATTTAGGTCTATTGCACTATAAAATTCTAATGGCATTTTTTTTGTTTTTAATTAAGATACGCTTTGCCTGAGAAAGCATACGCAGTCTCACTCTCGCGAAATGTTATTGTTACTTGGTTCTTGGAGTTATATACAACTTCCCCATGTATCACCGACTCACCAGAATCCACTACTGTTATCGATGGGTGCTTATTTAGATTATGTGTTATAACCCAAGTGGCTGAAGCCGAACTCTGGTTATGTATATATGTTAGTGATGTCTCTTTACTTTGTCCTATCCACCTCATATTAAATTGTTAAGATATTATTACGTCTACAGTTGGTGTTTCTGAAGCTCCTTTCGTGAGCTTTATGTACAAACCAAATTGACCAGTTTTATTATTAAAATTTACATCGTTACCCTCTAGAATTAAAGTTGAACCAACAGGTAGCTGTAAGCTCTTTAGTAAATAGAACTTACCAGTTAACTTCTTCTCAATATATAGATCCACAGCACATGTAGTACTAGCATGAATGTTAGCTAGGGAGATAGATGTCACGTTGACCCCATCTCCCGCCACTAATAATTCTTGAGTTAGCTCACCAGATATATTGTGATGTCTAGTAGCCATTTACTATTCGTAGAAGCAAGTATACTCTAAAGTAGTTTCAGTTGCATCAGATGCCGTAAATTCGATATCTTTTCCAGATGATGCATTCCAAGGAATGAACATCCAGTCTCCACCGTATAATCTACCGATCTCTACTGCTGCTAGTAAGATGTTAACATATTTTGTTCCATCACCTCTATCATTCATATTCTTGATATAAACTTTAGCAGATTTATCTGCCGTTACGTCTGCCGCAATACCAGATGTTAAACCACCATCTAATAATACTGTATTTGCAGCTGAAGCGAATTTCTTTCTACCTAAGCCTGTAGTCTCTGAGATACCAGTATCAGTACCAGCAGTGTTAAGAGTTGAAGTGTTAGATACTGAAAACGAGTTATCAGCCATATCAGCGGTTGCAAGTGTAATTGTTGCTGTTGTTGTTGCCATGTTTTTATTTATTTATTTATTAATACTATGCGTCAGCTGACGTTACTAAAGTCTCTCCATTGTGGAATAAAGCATATTCGATAATAGCTTCATGAGTAAATGCGGTTAGCTCTATAGTAGAATCATTTGCAGCTGCTGATAAATCACAGTCCCAAGGCATGAATAACCAATCCCCAGCATATAGTCTACCTATTTCCTCTGAGTTGATTGCTATAGTCACATAATCAGTTACATCTGTATTTTTGTTTATAATATAAACGTAATTTGCATCCTCTGTTAAAGCCGCGCTTTCTTCGATAAGATCGAATGATGTACCTGTTGGTACCACTAATCTATGATAGTTCATTTGATCTAATCCAGTTGCTGTTGTACCTCCTTTATACAGATTCATAGTCGCTGACAACGACAAGTTGTCACTCAGTAAATCTGCACTAGAAAGCGTAATTGTTGCCGTTGTTGTAGCCATTTTTTTTACTTTTTAATTAATTGTTTTTGTTATTTTTTTCTCTACTGTTCCATCATCATAGATATAGAACAATAGTTTATTTTTACCTTCTTTTGCCGGTCTACCTAGTAGATCCGTTATTGCTACTAATTTCTTAATAGTAGCTTTTCTAGCTGGGATATCACCCGTGTAGGTTCCATCACAATAATCGTATGTTAATTGACAAACTCCATCCCATTCATTCTCGCAACAATAATCGTCTACTGAAATTACCCAGGCGTAGCAAGGATCATTTAACCAAAAAGGGTTACCCGGACCAGTAATACACTCAGCATCATAATTGCAATCACCACTATTAACGTTAGCGCTACTAGAGTAGTTGTAGGCGTTAGGATCCATGCAACCTGTAACGATAACAACACACGAGTTGTTTTCCGTGTTAGCCAGCGAATCATAATTGAGGGCAGTTGAGTCCATACAACCGTACGCAAATTCAATGCAACTAAAGTCTTCAGTGTTCGACGAAGGATCGTAGTTAAGCATAGAGGGATCTGTACAGCCGAGTAGAAAAGGAGTACAGCTATTATTGTCAGCATTCGCTAGTGGGTTATAATTAAACATTGTTGAGTCGTTACAGCCGAACACATAGGGATCACAATCACCAGTATTGGTATTACATGTATCACAATAGTTGAACATGGTTGGATCTGTACATCCATATATAAGTGGAGTACAAGTATCAGGAGTATTAGCAAGGACATTGAAGTTAAAAGCCATTGACTCCATACATCCTAAGATCACAGGTATACACCCACCATTATCTATATTTGCAAGTGAATCATAATTAAATTGAGTGGAATCTACACAGCCCCAAATTGCTTGGGTTAAACAGCTATTGTCACTGGTGTCTGCTATAAATCCTTGAGTGTAGTATTCTAAGTAAGACGAGTTGGTGCAACCTGGTATATAGAAGCAGGTTGTACTCGTATTAGCCGAATCAACGTAGTTGAGTGCTAGTGGGTCTAAGCAACCAAACACTTTCTCTACACACGTATTTCCACAATAAGTAATAGCACTATAACTAAACAGCGGTTGTATAAATGGTGCTGCAACTTCTCTTATTACATCACCTAGGGGGTTTGTTAGTTTGAAACCACAGTGAGCGGTTGTTAGTTGAGCTTGTTGTGTTATAAAAAACTTAAAACGAACCGGTTGAGGTGCGTTTAAATTTATAGTGAAATCTTGACTAAATCCTGACGTTAGTACAAATATATTTGTATCATAACCCTGTATAACCTCTAAATGAGAACTAACCCATCCATCACCCATTAAGTCATATAGAGTTAAAGTGTAATCACAATTGGGTATTAGATCCATCCTATTTGCTAATGGGTCATAATTGAACATAGTAGAATCGGTACAACCGATCACTATTAGATCTAAGCAGGTTCCATTGTCTAAATCAGCAAGTGGATTGTATTGTATATATAGCGAGTCCATACACCCTGGAACCGGAGGACAAGTTGCAGATAGGAACGCGTGTGTAGTGTCATATCCGAAATTAATCAAATCACTACGAGCCAAAGTATCATTACATTGTAATAGATAATACGACCCATCAGCTCCTCCCCATAAAGATCCAGCCATTCCATCACCATACGAATCTCGCATTGTAAGTGTTAAGTCTCCAACAGGTAAACACATAGGGACATTGAACGATTGGTAGTTAACCATGTAGCTATAAGGTCCACCTGATTCTAATATAGCGCCATTAGTATCCGTGATATCCCAAGAAGTCTCCATTGGAAATTGATCCAAATTTATATGTAGCGAAGACGGAACGCAGTTCTGACTAGATGATAATATCGGTAGTAGTAATAATAATAGTAGTAGTAGTTTCTTCATTAAAAGTCGCTCATTAGTATGTTATCTATTTCTTCTTGTACATCCTCTAGCTTTGCTAGCATTTTAAAACTAAGATCAGCTTGAAACCTAGCAACTTCAAACCCATCTTTAAATATGATGATAGTCGGTATAACCGCTATCTTATGTCTTTTTTGCATCTTTGGACTTGTCATTATATCTACATAACTGACAGTCTCACAGTCACTAAGGTCTTGAATCCAGTCAACGGCGTTTGCGTCGTTCCACTGGGCATTAAATTGAGACACAGATATTTGTCCAGAAGCTTTACCAGAAATACATACTAGTATCAATACTAATAAGTATATACCGAAGATCTTCCAGGAAACATCTATATTCTTCATCTTAGTGCATCTATTTTGTTCTCCATTCTTATCAACCTTTCCTTCAATTCTAAGACGTCCTCTTGAGTTGTAAGGATCGTTTGACGTATCATCTGATCTTTCATATCAAACTCCATACGGCTGACGTCTGGAGCCGGGAGGGTCCTTGCTTCCGCGATATCAGCCTGTAGCATAAACCACATACTAATTACCGTGGCCATTGCTGCTCCGATTCCCGCTAAGGTTTTTATGCTTACTTGGAAGCCTGAGTTTTCGTTTAATTCTTGTGTCATGTTAAAATATAACGTAGTTTATTCCTAATTTAAAATCGTACCACTCTCTGTTCCAATACTTATTGTATTTTCCTTCAAGAAAATATCCAAATGATTTGCTGTGCTTAATTCCATATATGAATCCAAACGAGTAATCTGCCCACTGTCCATTTACAAAATTGTGGTAGGAGAATTCGCTACCATCATCTAAATGATAAGGCATAAAACTTCCCCAAGTGTGTGTCCAAGATTTCTTTCTGTACTTATAATAGTCAAAACCAACAACAATTGAATGCTGTAGAGTTTGTTTTAATTCGTTTCTTTTATTTTCAGTGTAATCAGATAATACTTCAGGTATAACCACTGCCTCCCAAACCTCTGGGCTTGTAGCTACTAATTCTCCTGAAGGCGAATAATATTCGCTGCTATACACGTCCACATTATAGCCTTCTTGTAAAGCTAAGTAAGTATAATGAATATCCCCATTGTCTAGCATCCACTCTGCTAGTGGATCATATCCATACGGCTCAGCGAGTCTTTGAGCAACGCCTAGGTTCCAAGATAAACTTTTGTTTATCCTCATTCTATATCTTTCCGATGCTTCGAAATATTTTATATCGGCAAAACCATTCTCTAAGTACTCTAGCTTAAGAGCGAAGAAGTTTATACATATCTTACTGTCACACCCGTCATCAGAGCTATATCTAATGAAATGATGTTGATCTAGGTAGCTTTGCCCCTCTTGTCTCGTGTAATCTATTTCAAACAAATATTCAACTCCCTTGGATTTACCTACAATGGCCGCATCACTGTAATTTGCTTCGGTTCCATCGTAAAATGTTTGGGCTTTATTTTCATAGCCGAATCTAGCTATTTTACGTAGTCCAAAAGCGAAGTTATAATCGTAAGGAGTTGAAATTGTTTGTATTGATAATCCATTATCCACCGAGTAAAAGTCCACATCAGAAACTGATGTACCACCGTTTACCGCAGCATAAAACGTAGAGAACTTAAAAAGCTTCTTAACACTTTCTTTCCCAAGCGATTGAGCTGTTACTAGATTTGACACTAGTAAAAGCAATATTATTAGTCTTTTCACCATCTTTATATTATCACTTATTTTACTAAATGTTTACTGCATTTTCAACATTTTAGATTTAAACGGTTTACTTAATTTTTTGTTCTTGTTTTTTTCTTTTCTTTTTCTCTTACTTTCCTCTGCTTTTAACTCCTTTAACTCAGCTTTAATAGCATCTATCTCGGTATTTTCAATACCAACATCCCAAGTGCTGAAACCAAGTAGTGTAGATAATCTTTGCCAAGCTTCATTATCCGCATTTAACGTAGCTCTAACGTTAGACACTTTTCTGTGTAATCTATTTAAAGGTATATTTGTTGCACCCTCTATAAGACTAGCCGTTCCACCTAGGATAGGGTTGTCGATATCAAAAGTACTCATGTGTTTAATAACATCTTCGTTCCAATTGTAGGTTTTGTTATAAGTGTTTATCTTCCTACCTTTAATACCTATTACGGGTGATAAATTAAGTGCCTGTATCAATGTCTCTGCACCATCTCTTAGTATAGCTGGTTTTTTTCTTTGTTTTATTGTTTCGATAATAACGTTTTTTATTGTAGCTACAAATGCACCTCCAATACCAGTCCCCCTAAGTAAACTGTCAACCATTCCATTAGCTGCTCTAGCTTTTTTACTGTCAATAAACACTTCTCTTTTGGTTGTCTTTATGTAACCGTCTTTACCAGGTTTTATACCGTTCTTGTCCACTGTTAACTCCTCTTCTTCGTCATTACCGAACATCATGGCAAATAAAGCCGTTTGAAGACCATAGAATATCATGTTTTGAACTGCCCCGTAGTACACTATCCTAGATATATTTGTTTTAACATCACCCCTACCTTTCATTAAGTCAATAGCAGCTTTTTTAATCAAACGAGTATACTGCATTGGGGTGTTTTGGAAGTTAAGTAAATACTTACCAAGTGGAGATGCTTGTTGTTGTGAAACCATATCTGGTCTTGCTGACTGTTGGGTTGCCTCTGCAATTTCAGAGAAATCATTCCAAGCTTTGGTTTTTGCGTTACTAATGTTCATGCCCTGCTTTACGTAGGTGTTGAATCTATTTCTATAAAAAGTAGCCCCTCCACTTGCAATTGCAAAACTATCTGCCATTTGCGTTGGTAAGAAACCTTTTTGTAGCAACCAGCTTAATAAAGCTTTAGGTGAGGACTTTGACTTAGACATGTAAGTAACTAATTCATTAGCATTTATATCCATACCTAAACCAGATCTTCTTTGTTTCAGCTTAGCTGAGTTGAATATCATAGAGAAATCTGTCCAATATTGCTTTTGATTAGCGAATGCCTTAGCCGCTTTAGCTGGGTTGTTATCCCCCCAGTTTAGAAAGTTGACACTAGACAAGGTTTGTAGCAAAGCAGATCTAGTGTTAATAAACATTGTAGCTGCGACTGACCCATTCATCCAGTGGTTAAAACCACCTTCTATCCTTCCACCACCTATATTTCTAGTAGAACCAGTTTTAATTCTATACAACATATCTTCTAAAGCTTCTCTAAAGTTAGAGCCATATATAGATTGTATCTTGTTTAGATTTTCTTCAGAGAAAACCACGTCGGTGTTCTCAATAAATTCAGTGAAGAATTGTTTTCTACCAATCTTAGATGTAGCATCGTCTAAATCATTCCTGATATCTCCAACTTGCCAATAATCTCCAGGTTTAGTATATCCTTCTTCTTGTCTAGATATTAAACCTAATTTATCAGCGAAAGCCTGTAACTTAGGGTCGCTAGTGACTAATTCTATTAGATTATCTTGATCCTTTTGGCTTAGACCCGGAACTTCAATTCCAGACTTATTCCACAAGTAAACCCTTACAGCATCTCCATAGGTGAAGTCCTCATCGGGACTTTCCTTACGTAGTTTACCAGCTGAATCCGGATCTTGTTTCTTTAAGTTTCTATAGTCATCAGCTATAGATTGTTTTGTTTCGTCTAATTCTGTATATGCTCTATTTAGTGGGTCAATTAATGACTTCTTAAGGAAAGCTAAATCAGCATCCCCTTGTTTACCTCTTCCTGCAAAGTAGTATAATAAACCTAAGAAATCCTCAGCTGATGGCGGTACAAACATTGCATATCTACCCTTCTTGTTACCACGTTTAGTAGCTCTTGCTTTCGACACCATCTCACTAGCATCTATACCAGTTGTTCTCTCTAGCATCATGTTGAACGCTGGATCCATGGATTTACTAAAGTTAACTCTAGCTTGTTGAACTTTAGACTTAACATCGAATTGGTCTAGCATGTTTTTAACAGCTTTTACATTCTGCAAAGCATCGTCAGCAAAGTAAAAGTCATTATAACCCTCACCAACTTTCTCAGCCACCCAAAGCGCTTTGGCCTCAGCCGTTGAATTAGCTAAACCAGTGATATTCTTTAAAGGTATATTTAATCCATTCGCCTTTAAGAAAGCATGTATTGCTGGAGCAGATTCTGACGGTCTAGCTGTTAATATAAACATATTACCATTCCCAAATTTTTCCTGCAGTTTTAAAGCCTTTTGGAATAGTGGAGCTACCTTACCATCAACAACTTTAGTAAACTCTGAGAAATCCCATTTGTAACCTAATTCAGATAAACTCTCGTAAGTACTAGCATATTGCTCCGCATTTAATTTACCTTTAGTTCCATCTGGTCTAGTGAATCTGATTAAAGATTTACTAGTAGCTAGAGTATCATCAAAATCTAGAACAGTAATACCTTTTGTTGGGTTTTGGGTTGATCGAGAGAAACGAATGATACTTTCAAGTTTTGACATATCAACAGGTGTTATATCAACAGGTTGGCTATCTATCAAACCGTCACCTTTGTTGTATAAAAGATCGAAATACTTTTCAAGAACAGAATATCTATTTTTTCCACCTGTTATTTTGTAACCAGCAGCGTCTAGCGTCTTGTTCAAGTCTATACCTTTATATTTTCTAGGTAAAACGTGAACCGTAGCTTGTTCAATTATTTCACTTAGCTTGGTTTCGCTTAATCTTCCTTTAATGCGCTCTTGTATGTACAAAGTCATATCAGCGGCTGTTATTCTATGCTCTAATGTTATGTTACCACCGTCAGCGTCTTCAGTTTTACCTACTTTGTATTTTTGTGCTTTAGTACTATTGTTTAATCCCACGCCAAGCTTGTACATTTTTCTAATAACACCACGTTGGTCTAAACTTAACAGATCAATTATAGCTATTTTGTCTGCCATACTTAAAATGCTTTCGGGTGTGTTGATTATTCTCTGAACATATTTTATAGCTTCAGCAGCTTCTAAGTTAACTGTTTTTACTAAGTCCGGTCTACTTCTAGAGTTGTTTTTTATATCCTTAATACTATGGAACATTGGTACGAATTCACCATTTTTATATGCCAAGGATTTACCACCATAGCTATTTTCTTCTAAATCGTAATTTTCATTAATAAAATCTTTATCAAAAACAAGGTATAAAGTTTGCTCCATAAATACTTGGTTAGATAAACCCTGTCCATTTCTTTCTGATATACCAATCATTTTAGCATACTCATCAACCAACTCCATCTTATTTTTTTTACTAGTAGCTTTTGTGAAATCGTTTTTGTAAATTTTTCCCATGGCTAAACTACCCTCAATACGGATCCTAGGCATGTGGTAGTCATTTATAAGATTACGTATTTTCTTTACCGTACCAAACCGAACAATATCCTTAACTAATTCAGCATTGTAATTATCCATAAGAACAGCAAAAACTTCTTCAAGACGATGTCCTTGCTCCACTAAAAGTTCAGCTGGTTGCAAGACATTAAGGATCGTTTCTTCTTCAATACTTAATTGTTTTTTATCCTCAAAAGTTTTTATTGTCCTCTGTATGAAAGGTAAAAGCTTTTTATCTTGTTTTTGGCTTAACATAACATCTAAAGCAGTGCTTTTAGCAAACTTAACATTACTTTTAGAAAACTTAACTCTTTGTTCTTGTACAACACCGTCTATTGTTATTGTAGGTCCTTGTCCAGAGTACTTCGCTTTGTCAGTAAATTCTTGCTTCACCGTTACTTCTTGACCTTGCGCGCTATAGTATCTTTCATAAGCAGGCGTTAGATAAGGTAGGTTTGTTTTTTCAAACCCAGTCATTGAAGGTGAAGTAGGATCGTTAAACTCCTTAAAATACGGTTGATCAATAGTACCCTCAATAGTTATAATTTCAGAATTCAACACACCATCCTTTTCGGTAAAAGATCTCTCGTATTTAGTTATATTGTTAAGGCGTATTTCTTCGCTTCTACCTACTTTAGTACTAACACGAGCGTTTTTATCAGTATAAGTTCTTTCTTCTTTAAAATCTAATCTACTCCCGTCCTTGTAGTTCTCTGTTGTTTTTCGATGGTATTCGTTTGAGTTGAATTTTGGTTTATCAACCCGAATGTTTTTACCATCCATTTTACCATTCTTTTTTGTTACCTGTGAAATAAGTGATCCATCAATATCCTTTTCAATTGTTGTACCGTTTTTCTTATTACCAGTTACTTTTTCGTAGTACAATAAATTTTCTTTAGTTTTATCTACTTCTATAACTTCCTTGAAACCATCGACTTTTTTACCTCTTATAACAACTCCGCTTGTAGGTTTGTCATTTCTATCCCACCATTGAGGATCGTTCTTACCATCTCTAAAAGCAACTAACCTACCGTTTTGAAATGCTATTTGATGGCCGTTACCCTCCTTGTTGTAGTGTTTCCACTGAAACCAAGCGCTTTCTAAGTTAACAGGCTGATCTATCTTTGTTATGCTAATCTGCACGTCGCCTTTTTTGCCATCTCCATGGCTAGTTATAGCCGCTTGCTCGGTACTTACTTTGTACTTGTATTTATTAGTTCCGTTAACACTGTATTCTGCTAAAAGTTTAACAACTAGTTTTTCAACTTTTTGCTTGTTGGTACTTTTTACTAAAATTTCTGCGTCACCGTATTCATAGCTCTCATCAAGATATTGGTTTTTTATTACGTTTTCTAAACCATTATATTCCACCGTTGTAATAGCATCACCACCCTCCGTTCCGGATTTTGTTCTAGCAGCTAAACACCAAGGATTTGATTCTTTACCAAAGTGAGTGTCAATTACTTTTCTAGTATCAGCTTGTCCCTGCTTAGAATCTTCAACATTGTAAACTGTAACACCTCCAGCTAGTTCTGTTTTGTTAGTAAAAGTTTTAACGTTATCAGGATTAGTTCTAGTACCTTTAACTTCTCCAACAAATGTTTCTATTAAAACATTAGGGTTTTTAAAAGAGAATGGATCTAACTTCTTTTTAGTAGCTACTCTCTCAGCTTCTATGACTTTGTAACCATCTTCAGGTAGTATTAAGAAGCCGTTAGCCGTGTAGTGCATAGCCATTTTCTCATACTTAGATTTTAAGTGGTTAGGGATAGCTTCGCTATCAACAAAGTCAAATACAGATTGAACAGCATTTTTCCTTTGTTTTTCAGTAAGATCAGGTCTTCTCTTGGTTAATTGCTTCTCGTAAGCATCTCTATGCTTTTTAGAGAACTTAATTTGAGAATACACGTTAACACTCCCCGTGTTGTTCATAGCTGCAGAGATGTCTCCTATCGCGTTGCTCTTAGAGAATTTAACATTAACCTCTCTACCAATTGCAGCTCCTAGTTCAGCTACACTTCCTGGATCGATGTCCATCCCAGCTATTCTCTCTTGAACTTGCTCAGATTGTCTAGCCTCCATTATAGCGTCAGTAACTAAACTGTTAACCATTCGCATAGCGATACCATCTTTTCTAGTACCTTTTAAGCCTTGTCTTGATCCAGTGATTGGATTAATACCTGGTTGATCAGCCCAACTTATCAATTCAGTTTCTGCTGGCATTATCTTTTCGTACAAAGAAGGTGAGAATGCTCCCTTACCAGTTTTCTTGTCCTTTGTTATCTTGTTTAAAGCTTCAGGTGGAAGTTGTTCCTTATTCACCGCATCTTGTACTTGTTCTATAGAGGTTAGTGTCTTTACAAAACTTGTAAAAATTCTATCGGCCTCAGGAGTATTTCTTTCCATTTGAACCAAATCAGATGTAGATACATTCTTCACGATGTCTTCTCTGAATTTCTTTAGATTAGATATGTAAGTGTCTTTAGTTCCATAAGGTACTTTTGCATCGGCTATACCGTACGTTAAGAAATTCTTAATCTGCTTGAAAAGAGGACTATTAAGATTAGCATATTCCTTTTTTAGTTTTAATGCTATAGCTTGAGCTCTCAATTGAACATCTTTAATGTTCTGAGTAGTACCGTAAGCAATCATCAAACTTTTCTTAACGTTCTCTAAAACTTCGTTATATATCTTACTACCAGTTTCAAACCCTAGTTTTTGTCTATACTCGGAGTACCTTTGTTTATCTGCAATTTCCTTTTTAGCTTGTCCTTGAATGGATAAATCTTCTTCTTCAAAAGCTTCCATCTCAGTAGATTTTTTAGCTGCAACTTGAACTTTAACCTCACCCTCTTTACTTCTAGAGTCAACGTCTTTAGCTCCTTTCATTTCGTCTTCAACTTTGAACTCTCTATTGTAAACGTTACCCGCTTTATTTGATATTTGAGAATTAACCCAACCAAACAAACTATTGTTATCTTCTGGTTTAAAATTCTTAACGTGACTAACTAATTCAGAGTATACTAGGTCTACAAAATTCTTAGGTACAATCTCAGCTTTATACTTTGATCTTATTAAACCATCAAGAAGTTTTTCGTCCTTCATACTCTTTATAGCGAAGTCAGCACCTTGTTCTTTCCAGGATTCATTTGTCCAACCCATATCAGCCATGCCATCTACCGAATCTTTACTATCTTGGGTCATGGAGAACTTAGCTCCAGCTTCTCTTTCCTCAGGTGGTATTTTTTGGCCTTTTGAAAAGGCTACCATTCTTTCGCTAAGCTCGCCTTTTTTAACGCTCTTGCTATATTCTTTCATGAATTCAAAAGCATCTTGCCCGGTTTTTATGCTTAAGTTCTTATAATCCGTCTGCTTGTTGAACAAGTTGGCTACCTTATCTTTGATGTTATCAAAAAAGCTTTTGTTATTATCGTATGTAATACCACTATTTTTATCTTCTATCACATCTGATAGAGCTGTAAACCACTCATCCGTAGTTTCGATATCTATCATCTTACCGTAGCTTTTTAATCTCGTCTCTATGTCCGCTAGAACGCCGCTCCCAAGATTAGTCTCTATCTCTTGCTTGAACTCACTGATCATTTTCCTTCTAGCATCAGGTTTCATGTTAGTTATAGCACCCTTTAAAACCTTGTGTAGTATTTCGTGTGAACCAACATTCAACTGACCATACTTAACAGCTGCTTCTCTATTTATAAATATAGTATCCTTACCATTAGTATCGGTTAGTATTGCTGCACCTACACCATCTTTAGTTGCCCTTGTTATCCTCTGTACTTCCTCAGCTATCTTCTTATCTGATAACTTTGATATATCTACTTCCTTACCGTTGAACACATACTTCCCTTGCTTTATTAGGTGATCCACGACTCCTTGAACAAACTTACTTGAATTAGTAAAAGCTTGGTAGGGGTTTAGGTCTAGTTTTTTACCACTACTATCAGCAAACTTCTCTGTATCTTTTAATAGTATTTTACTCCTAGCATCTCTAACTAATTCCTTTATTTTAGCTCTGTCTCTAACTTCTTTCTTCCTACCGTCAACACTAGAGTACTTGTTTATTATACCTTCTATCTCAGCTTTAATTGCTAACACTTTTGCATCTGCACCTGGAACAGCAGTAGAACCCTTTTTATTTGCATCTGCCTCAGCTTTATTTAATTGCTTTTGCTTAGCCACTAAAGTCTTTCTATCCTCAACACCACTTACTCTAGTGCTTATTTGTGATTCTATTATGGCGTCTTGCTGACGTAGACCAAGCTGCGTATTTAGAGTTACATCATTTTCAACCGTGATGTCTGCTCTTGCCAACGTAAAATCCGTCATGTTATTAACTTCCTTTACAAACCGAGCTTCAGACATTACCTCGCCTTTAATAGTGTATTTTCCTTTCTTTTTTAGTAGCTGTGGTATAACAGTCACACCTGTCATCACCATACCCTTCTCCGCAAATCCCTCAGTCATTATTTCACCAGCATCGTACTCTTGTCTACCAAAAGTCTGACCACCTATCTCACTAGCCAACCCACCAGTAACAGCACCCGCCGTACCCTTGATTGCTCTAGTAGTTTTAGTTGCAAGTTTTGTTGATCCACTGGAAAAGCTACCCCTAGCTGTTCCACCCGCTAGAATAGCTGTTGTTCCATCGATCACTCCAATAGCAATTCCACGTTGAATAGCTCTTTGTTTAATAATCTGAGCTTTAGTTCCAGTTATATTCATGAAGCTGTTTCCATTAGGATCTTCATATGTCTCGATTCTATCGTCTTGTAATAGAGCTTGAATATTTTCTGCAGTAAAATCTTTACCATCCTCGGTTAACTGCTCTTGGAGAAATTGTTGATAAGACAAACTAGCATCCATAGAGCCAGATACCCCACCCATTAATCCTGACATGAAACCTAAACCAGTACCAAAACCAGGTATAAACGAACCAGCAGCTCCAGCTGTACCGGCAGATATAGTTGCTCTAGCGGCAACATCTTCTGATGTTAACAAAGCTGAGGCCATCATAGCCATAGAGGATATTGAAACATCTCTTATATATTCTGGATTCTCAGCAACACCAACCATAAATGCCATTATACCACCATGTTCCTCTTCAATTAAATCGTATCTATCTTGATACAATTTAACAGCATCAGTTTGTTCTTTAGCTTGATTCCTAGCATTAACATCGACTAATCCCTGAGCTTCTTCTAGAGTTATGTGTTTACCCGCACCCATTATATCAAAACCTATTTGTGTTCCCTCACCTTGGGTGATACCAGAGCTCCCAGATCTAAACATGTTAGCAGTATGTTCTGCAAAGAAATTCGCTAGAGGATTGTCCACCCCTAAAAACGGTGCCATATGCTGTTTCATGGCAAAATACTCTCCCTTCTTCCTATCCGTTTCAACTACTTCTTTCGACTGGTAGTCATCCGCTAAGTATTTAAAAAAATTAGTTATACCAGTGTTGTAAGCATTACTATTTTTTTTATAGTCATAAAACTCTGTTTCAAGACCCTCTTTATCCTTTCTAGTAACAGGTTGCTGAGTGGATATGTCTAAATTCAATCCTTTACTTTCAGAAGTATCCTTAGCTTGAGTCATCCCACGCTCTTTCATCCCCCTCATGAACTCACTAAACTCTATACCTTGCTTAATTGATTCATTTTGTAAGTCTTCGTAAGTGTATTGTCCGCCTTCGTATTCAAACATATGTTATATTTTATTACCTTCTATAAACTTATTAAACTCTTTAGCCTGTGTTTCTTTATCACCACCTCTCCATCTTAGTTTTGTCTTATGAACCTTCCCATTTGTAGCGGTTATTGTAGCTGTTGTGTGCCGAGCATTTATACCACTACCCTTTGTATAAACAACTTTAAAGCCCATACCCTCATATCTTTCAGTCCAAGCATTTTTAATGCTATTTACGTCAGCATTATAAGCAAACTCTTCTATGTTAGGTGTTTCAGCCCCGGTTTTAGGAGGGGGAGGAGGTGGAGGTATTTTAAAATCAGGAAGACCAGAGCCGTAATCTAGTTTCCTTTGTTTTATTCTTTCACTCATTCCAAATTGAGTACCTTTTAATAACTTATCCAAAGGATAACTCTCACCGTTTCCTTTTAATACATCTCCAGAGATACTATGTCTATAGTTACCGGGTTTATCAGGGTCGGGCATCCACTCGTTTGATGTTTTCCAGTCATATATAGCTTCACCATTTGTAGCCGCATCAAGTACCATATCTTGTGATTCCCAAGACATATAAGTTCCTAGCACAATACTTTGTTGATCCGCTAGTGGTGTGGATTTATCGTTCTCCTTAACTGTTTTTTTGAACTTTTCGCCATAACGGCTTTTTGCAATCTCGCCAAGATATCCTCCCAACATTTTGCTTGATAAGCCTATGTCAAAAACTGGGTTATCCACATTCGTTAGTGCATCTATCATCGCATCAAGGTTTGTTTCGAACATAGTTAAAGCATCTCCTGTTTTCTTATCTCCAACAGCGAGGTCTTTAGCATCAATTATCTCATCTCCATTCAAATCTAGGTCTTTAAAAACCTCTCCAACAGCCACTTTATCACCACCCTCGGTGTAATACATATTCTCCAGGACATGGAATGGAATAGATAAGTTGTTCTCTAAGTTAACCTTGAATGATGATTCTGATAAACCATCAATCTTAGAGGATACTACATTTTTAAATTTATCTGGAGTATTAACTTGCTTAGTGAAGGCATCATTTGCCTCCTCTTCATTATAGTCATTTTCAGGATTAGTTTTATTAGCTGCATCTCCAGCTTGAGCGACATAGTCATTAGTGGTTTTATATATACCAGCATGATGTTCTAGGTCTGTTTGTGGAAACTTAGCTTTTAAAGAAGCTAAACTAACTACTTCTTCCCCCCACGAGCTGCCAGCTTCACCATAGTAACCGCTTGATGTTATTTCTATACCATTTTCGCCATAAACAACCGATATTTTCCCCTCAGCAACCAATCTATCATAATTCTTAAAGTCAAGAGCTTGTTGTGATCCAGCTATATCTTTTGCATTAACCTCACCTTCGTTCACGTTGTCGATACTATCTAAGAATATCTCTGTACCCGATCTAAAATTTTTAGCTTGGTTTGTAACTCTTTTAAGCTCCCCCATTATCCTAGCTCTAGCCATACTATTTTCAGAGGTATCTCCCTTACCATAAGTATTGTATAGTTCGAATTCGTCTTGTAGACTTGTTATCTTATCTCTAAAGGCATTAACAAAGACATCGTGCATTGGCTCATCCTGAGCATACATCCCAGCAACACTATCATTCGCATCCTTTTGAAATCCTGCCATCTGTTTTCTAACACCAGCTCTACCTACTTCCTTTTTAGCTACATACTTATCCATAGCACTATCAATAGCTCCAAATATTTTGTTACCAATATTCCCCGTACTATCATAAAGCGGTTTCATATCCGGAACATTTGCTCCGGCTCTCGATGCTGCCTCCCTAAAAGCCGCGTCTACTAATGTTTTGTCTGCTCCCATTTTTTATGTTTTTATTATTATCCTTTCTTTTTGAAAACCCCACTCTCAATACTGGCGGTAGCTATGTTGGTTAGTCCAGTTGTTAAAGCATTATTTTGAGCAACCTGAGCGTTCATTTGATTCGCTTGCGCTTGTTGTTGCGCTAAATTAGCGCCTGTAGTTTGACCCATTTGCATGCCAAGTAGAGTCGCTTGTCTATCCATTTCGGCTTGTTGAACCCACTGATCACCTTGTCTTTCAGCATTTTGAATAGCCGTAGCCCCTCTAGCAGCAGCCATTTGGTTTTGGGATTCCTGCATTCCTATTGAAGCGGAAATCCTTTGTGTTTGGATTTGACCTTGGTTTGCCATTGCTTGTGCTAGCCCAGCTACACCACTGCTGCCAGCCGCCCCTTTTAAGTTTTGCATGATGTTAGCTCTCTGCTGGTTTCCCTGTTGTGTTTGGAACTCAGCTTGTTGTTGGTTGACGGTTAAATCCTCAAAAGCGTTCTCCATATTATCAAATGGATTTTTAAACTTCATAGCTTTGTACTCGTCTTTCTGCTTGTTTAAGAGCTTCTCCTGTTTTTCTCTCTCTGCCCTAGCCTCACCAGCTATCCCCTTAGCATCTTGCTTTGCTTGGTTTGATTGATACATACCAACGCCAGTGGTGATGACCGCTGCACCTATCATACCCATAGTTCTATCTAAATGGTTATTTGGGGACATTATACCGTTTAAGTTTATCATAATTTATTTTCTTTTAAATACTCTTCATACTCCTTCCAGCTAAAGACAACGTTTATGTCTTCAATTTCTCTTAAGTCCTGGGTGTTTGTGGGATTAGCGTGTGTCGTGACTATAGTACAGTCTTCAATTGCATACACAACTCTCTTAGCGCCTCTTGGTGATATTACATAACAAGGTGATACGAACTCTTCTATACCCTCCTCTTTAGATGATGCTAATATTCCTGATAACAGAAAAAATCCATAGCTATGCTTGTGTATTGCTGAAAAACCGATTTGCCCTTTCTTCATACCCATTTCCCTGATATAAATCCCATCACCAAAGGAGTGCTTGTATTTCCAGAAGTCAGGATATATTAATTGTGTTTCATCCCCAGGCTTAGCTGCCACTACATTCACCCCGTCCGCTATACTGGTGAGATAGTCTTCTATCTGACTTATCTTGTCTTTATACGACTTTGCTGGGGTATTGTCAAATAAGACTTGTAATTCATTCTTAGACATAATTTAATTTAATTTATATCTATAATAGTCACAGTTTTGCTCATTATTTTACTATTAAGTAATAGAAAGCAACTTATTAACATCGAAGCTCAGCACCGCACTAGCATTACCTGTTTTTAAAATTTGTAAATTACCGGTTATAGTAGCGGTTAAACCCGCTCCCGTGAAGGTGAGTGTTTGTCCGCTCTCTAATGATTGCGCCTCGGTTAGAACTAGAGTTCCACTACCATAAACTGCCCCCGCACCAGAGTCAACAATTGGGTTTGCTAGACTGGGGTTTATACCGATACCACTAACGACACTAACATCATCTAAAATACCATTTCTCGAAGCAACAGCAACACTGGTGCTAGAACCTCCAGAAGAAGCTGCCGTGGTGGTGGTGGTTACAGGTGCTAAGGTTATAGCTAGGTCAGAGAATATTAAGTCATAACCATGTATCCTCAAAGCCTCAGCCTCACCGTACCCACCAATACTGATTTCCTGCCCACCAAGAGCTAGTACTTGTTGTTTGTTGAATGTAACAGCTCCCTGTTGGGTTACTATCTCCCCCTTAGACATCACTGGCTTTATAGCGAGTTTGTTAACGGATTCTACTTTATATTTAGTAATGATTTTTTCATACTTTGTTCCAACAAACTCTGTCACGGTGTCTTCGTATGCTCCCACTAAAGTGTCTGGAGTGACGTTTACCTTAGCAACAACTATCATGCCATCTTTAAGGACATGCACGAAGTTATTTATAGGCCACTGGTAATTCATTTGGTTTTTAAAAGTAAGAGCAGCATTTCCAAGATGACTCGCTGCGGTATTGGTTACAAATTGAGTTACATTGCCATCCTCGGTGGTCACACTCTGCACATATTGCGCGGCTATAGGCATAGCTCCATCAGAATACCACAAGTCACCAACAGTGATATCGGGAACCGCTCCCCTCAAAACTATCGTGGTACTATTGCTAATCCCACTAGTCTGCACTAAAGCTGTCTCTGTTATTGCGGGATAAATGTCTTCTCCCTCAATGGTAATCGGAGCCGCGCCTATGACTGGTGACACGAAGGACAGTACATCTCTGCTTGTTGGTTGTTTTATTACCTGGTAACACTGGGTTGCGGAGGAACCCCCACTAACTGAGCACGAGAGGGTAAATGGCTGCTTTGCTATCGTTGATCCCCTGTTTAAGGTTATAACGGTATTTAACGGGCTTGATGTAGGTATAGTACCGCCTATAGAATAAGTATTAAGTGTTAAAGTTTGATCTACATATTGGTAGATTACCTTTGTCATTAAAAGTGAATTTGACCCTTTACTTGAGTTTATATCTAAACTACCGTCTTCAAACCTAACCTCTGAGTAGTTAGTGTGCTCCGTTGTTAGCGGTTGAGCAAATAAAAACACATCATACTGCTCGTCATTTGTAATTGATGGGAATAATATCTCCCCTTGAAACACCCCACTACCGATGACCTCATCGCGTAATCCCGATGTCTCAGCTTGGAAAGCCTTTGTTACAAAATTATAATAATATCCACTTCCATTCTTAATGTCGAGGTTGAACACAGCACCGGCACTCCCAACAACCGAGAACTGTCTAGTGGTTTTTCCGGAAGCTAAGGGTGATAGATCTAAGTTGAGTTCTTGTAATACTTTCATTTTTGAATTTATTTATTTACTACTTTCTGAGACATCAGCGCC
>Ga0307986_10000497_pt1 | contig 29432 bp, 32 predicted proteins | sample EllFjometageno82_FD_203170 | JGI IMG/M metagenome (GOLD analysis project Ga0307986, IMG submission 203170) | Marine microbial communities from Ellis Fjord, Antarctic Ocean - #82 | ecosystem: Environmental > Aquatic > Marine > Unclassified | place: Southern Ocean | collected 2014-10-09 | reverse complement strand
TTATTTGGTGGCAAACACATAAGGCCAATAATATCTAATTCTAATTCATTTGTACATTTATTGTAAAAATTTTCTACTTGATCTATTTCAATGCCATTTTTTTGCTGCTCACTACCTATATTGACTTGAATAAAAATTTTTAATTTTTTGTTTTTTTTTTTTTGTTCAGATGAAATCTTTTCTGCAAGCTTAATATTGTCTAAGGAATGTAAATAATCAAAAAAAGGAATTAAATACTTAACTTTGTTTGTCTGTAACTTTCCAACCATATGAAGTTTTATATGCTCAAAATCAATTTTTATACTTTCCCACTTATCAATTGCTTCTTGTATTTTATTTTCTCCAAAATGAATTTGCCCATAATTAATTACTGGCAGTATATCTGATATTGAAAAAGTTTTACTTACAGCAATAATTGTAGGGATTTTGAACATATTATTACTTTCAGAAACTTTTAATTGTATTTCTTTTTCTATTTCAATTAAATTGTCAACATTGTGATCCATAATAGAGAATTAAAAAATTATTATTTTATAGATGATTTTAATAAAGATCATATCAGAAGTTTAAACAAAAATATTAGTATTATCTATAGAAATTACTCAGAAAAGTACAATCAAGAAAAAATTTTAGTAATTAAAAAATTCTGCAAAAAATCAAATAGAAAATTTTTTTTGGCTAATGATGTAAATTTAACAAATAAATTAAATCTTGATGGAGCTTATATACCAGCTTTTAATAATTCACTGGCAGTCTATAAGTTAAAAAATAAAAATATGCTATTACTTGGATCTGCTCATAATCTTAAAGAAATTTGTCAGAAAAAAAAACAAGGAATTAATATAATTTTTTTAAGTCCTACATTCAAAGTAAGTAAATCTAATAATTTTTTAGGTGTAGCAAAATTTAATTTACTTTCCAGCTTAGTGGGTGGAAAAACTATAGCGCTAGGAGGAATTAACAAAAATACTATTAAACAGATTAAAATGTTAAATTGTTATGGTTTTGCCTCAATTTCTTATATTAAAGAAAATAATATAAATTAAATTAAAATGGATAATAAATTTGAAAATTTTAAGCTTAAAGTAAGCAAGTTAGTAAATCATTATAATGCTGGAAATTTTAAATACGTAATTCAGCAAATAAATTTACTTTTAAAGAAACAACCAGATAATCTTTTTATACTAAATTTGTTAGGTTCATCTTATCACAAAATACGCTACTTCAGCACTGCAAAAAAAGTATTCTCTAGAATAATTACTCTCGACGATAAAAATTTAGCAGCAATGAATAACTTAGCTAATGTCTATAAAGACCAAAATGAAAATAAAATAGCTGAAGAATTTTATAATAAAATATTAAAGATAGACCCTAATTATATTAATGCTATCAATAATTATGCTGGTTTAAATTTTAAACTAAACAAATATGAAAAAGCAATTGAACTTTATAAAAAAGCTCTACTAATTAATAATAACTCTGCCCTTGTGCACTACAACTTGGCTTTAGTTTATCAAAGCATAGGAAATTTTAAAGAGGCAGAACTCCACTACAGAGAAATGTTAAAAATTAATCCTAATATGATCATTGCCGATAGAATAATGAGCAGGTTTATCAAATATGATAAAAACACCCCTCACTTGAAAGAAATGCTAAATAAAATCAATAATCAAGAGCTTAACGATGACTCAAAAATTAATTTAAATTTTGCCCTTGGAAAGGCCTATGAAGATTTGTCAAATTTTAAGAAATCATTTTTTTATCTTGAGGAAGGAAACAAAATTAAAAATACATTAACTAAATATGATATTAAATCGGATAATCAACTATTCAATACTATAAAGAAAATCTTTGATAATTATACCTTTAATAAAAATGTTATTAATAAAAAAAATAGCAAAAAAATAATTTTTATTTTGGGGCTACCCAGATCAGGTACAAGTTTGATCGAACAAATCATTTCATCTCACCCAGATGTATATGGATGTGGTGAGTTAGATTATTTAGAAAAATTAGTAGTAAATAGTTTTTATGAGGGAAATAATCTTAAAATGCCAAATCTACAAGACAAAGATGGCCAGGAGCTAATTAATAAAATATCATCAAAATACTATAAATTAATAGATGATTTTCAATCTAATCACCAAAATATTACTGATAAAGCACCTTTGAATTTTAGATGGATTGGCTTTATTAAAATACTTTTTCCAAACGCCAAAGTTATTCATTGTGTTAGAGATCCAAAAGATAATTGTCTATCATTATATAAAAATCTCTTTGATGAAAACCAGGGTTGGACGTACAGCACATCAAATTTATTTAATTATTATAAAAATTATTATGAATTAATGAGTTTTTGGAAGAAAAAAATACCAGATTTTATTTATGACTGTAAATATGAAGGTCTAATTATAAATTCAAAAATTGAAATTGAAAAATTACTAAAATTCTGTGATTTAAGCTGGAATGATAGTTGTCTTAAATTTTATGATACAAAAAGACCAATTAAAACTGTTAGCGTTGCTCAGGCAAGACAGCCACTATATAAAACGTCAATTTCAACCAATAAAAATTTTAAACCTTTTTTATCTGATTTATTTACTAACTTAGAAAATTTATTAAAGTAAAAAAAAACGGCCCCATAAAGGGGCCGTTAAATTAAATATTATTTTCTAAGTAATTAGAATGCTAATACAACACCTAGTTCAGTATGCTCATCTTTAGCATTTGATACAAAAGCTGTTCCATCAGACTCAGATCTGTGCAATCTTACTGAAGCAGCACCTACTGTATAAGCAGCACTAACACCCCAAACATCTTCATCAGGAGATCCTTGTGCACCAGTTTTTCCTTCTTGCATACCGTAAGATACAGCAAAGTTTTCATTTACGTTAAACGCAACTGAAGCACCCATGTACTCTAGGTCATCTGATCCATTAGTTCCTTGCTCGATCTCAGCATATTTAACACCAACAGAAATAGCACCTGTAGTATATACGGCTTGAGCAAGCATCTCTTCTTTGTCTCCACTTCCAGTAACTTTAGTTGAAGAATTTTGACTCATTCCAGCACCAACTGTTAAACCTTCAGCAGCAGCATAAGAAAGATACAGATCAGCAGCTGATCCATGTGCACCATCTCCACTTGAAGCGCTCTCACCTGTAACAGTTCCTAAGTCACTGTAACCAGCTGATATCGAAACACCTTCGATAGTATTTGTGTAACCAATTACGTTAACTGAACCAAGTCCAGCAATACCGTCGTCAGCAACACCAGTCCAAGATTCTTCGTACGCAGTTGGTAAAAGATCGTCATTAGCAGTAAGACCTACTAAAGCACCACCAGTACTATCAAATGATAAAACACCTCTATCACCCATATCTAATGATTGGTAAGAAGTAGCAATTCCACCCATGTCTCCAAAGGCTCTTGTAGCTGATACTGTTCCAAATCCAACATCACCTGATGCTGAAAGAGTTAAAGCACTGTTCGCTCCAAAATTATTACCTGTTAGACTGTTTGCACCTGTACCGCCTGAAGAAACATAAGTTGTTTCAACAGCACCGGTAACAGATCCCGAAAAGTCAGCTGCATTTGCAGAGAACGCAACAAGCGATCCTGTTAAAGCAGTAAGACCTATTTTTTTCAAATTGATCATATTATTATCCTTTTTATTATTTTGATTAATCAATGGTGTTTTCTAACAGAATAAGGGCATTTGTTTGAGATTAATTTTACAATTAGTTAATAAAAGTTTTTTGTGTTGTAAAAATATCACTATAACGTTTATTTGCCTATTTTACCTGTATATACCATTGGTAGATTTTTTACTTACTTCTAGGGTATATTAACTGATAAAATTATGTTAATTCACTTTTATTAAACTATTAATCTCATGAAAATCAACAAAATTAAAAAAATTACTCATTTATTATCGTTTTCGCTGATCACACTTTTTTTATTAACCTCTTGTAATGCTTTAAAATATAAAAAAGCTGATGCTAAAGATTATCCCATTAATGACGCGGATAAAAGAGCGAAAAATATGGAGGAGGGTCGTAGAATTACCTTTGGCAATCTTGGCAACTCAAGATCAGGTACTTTTGACTTTGCTACATCTAATGAATTGTGGAGAGCAACTATTGATGTTCTAGAATTCGTGCCCTTAATAAACGCTGATTATGGTGGGGGGATTATAATAACTGATTGGTATTCTGAAAACGAGAATACAAATGAAGCAATCAAAATTTCGGTACAATTTTTATCAAGCGAAGTTAGGTCTGATGCTGTCAAGGTTAGCATTTATAATAAAAAATGCATCAAGGTGGAAAACTGTAAAGTTTTAAAAGTTAGTACTGAATTAAATTCCGAAATTAAATTAGCTATTCTTAAAAAGGCTGCTTTTTTAAAAAAAAATAGCACAATAAAAAAGAAATAATATTTAAAGAAGACGATGAATTGTTAGTCTCAAATTCAAACATAAATTATTAATACTACTTTTATTAACTTATTAAAATAATGCGCTATAATTTTAAAACTATAGAAAGTAAATGGCAGGACCACTGGAATACCAATAAAACTTTCAGCTCAAAAATAGACAAAAGTAAAAAAAAATTTTATTGCTTAGAAATGTTTCCTTATCCATCTGGAAAGATTCACATGGGGCATGTAAGAAATTATACTATTGGGGATGTGCTTGCACGTTACAAATCACTACAAGGTTATAACGTTTTACATCCTATGGGATGGGACTCTTTTGGAATGCCTGCAGAAAATGCTGCACGTCAGAATAATTTAGACCCAAAAACTTGGACTGATAAAAATATTATTGTAATGAAAAACCAGCTTAAAAAATTGGGTCTTTCTATCGATTGGGATAGAGAAATTTCCACATGCGAACCTGATTATTATAAACACCAACAAAAATTTTTTCTTGAGCTCTACGACAAGGGGTTAGTTTATCGAAAAAAAAACTATGTTAATTGGGACCCAGTTGATCAAACAGTGTTAGCAAATGAACAAGTAATTGATGGTAAGGGCTGGAGATCTGGTGTTTTGGTAGAAAGAAAAAAACTTAATCAATGGTTTTTTAATATATCTAAATTTTCTGAAAAACTTCTTAATGATCTCGACAGTCTTGATGAATGGCCACACAAGGTTAAAATTATGCAAAAAAACTGGATTGGTAAATCCTTTGGTTGTGAAATTAATTTTAAGATTACTGGTAGTTCTGAAATTCAAGACATTAAATGTTTTACTACAAGACCAGACACTCTATTTGGACTTTCATTTTTGGCTGTATCAGTAGATCATCCACTATCAAAGCTTTATGAAAATGATCAAGACTTTATTGTATTTAAAAAAGACTGTTCAAAAACTGGAACAACCGAAGAGTCAATTGCCCTGGCTGATAAAATAGGTTTTAAAACCAATCTTGTTGCAACAAATCCTTTTGATGAATCAATTAAAGTACCTGTTTATTTTGCCAATTTTGTATTAATGGATTATGGATTCGGTGCTGTATTTGGTTGTCCTGCACACGATCAAAGAGATCTTGATTTTGCCTTAAAATACAAACTTGAAGTTAACACGGTAGTAAAGCCATTAGATAAAGATGATAATTTTAAGGTCATAAATGAAGCTTATACCGGTAGTGGCACAATTTTTAATTCCTCATTTTTGGATGGATTAAAAGTCCCAGATGAATCTATACAGAAAACTATTAAAATATTAGAAGAAAAAAAACTGGGAAAACAAAAAATAAATTTTAGATTAAAAGATTGGGGGGTTTCTAGACAAAGATATTGGGGATGTCCTATTCCAATTGCCTACAATAAAAACAATGAAATTATTAAAGTACCTTTAAAAGATTTGCCAATAAAACTTCCTGAAAAAGTTGATTTAAAATCAACAGGTAATCCGTTGGATCACCAAAAAGATTGGAAAAAAATTATGATTAATAACGAAGAGTGCACAATGGAAACCGACACTCTAGATACATTCGTTGATTCTTCATGGTATTTCTTAAGGTTTTGTTCACCAAAAAATGAGAAAGATGGTTTTGATATTAATGAAGCAAATTATTGGATGCCTGTAGATCAGTATATTGGAGGAGTTGAGCATGCAATATTACATTTATTATATTCAAGATTTTTTATGAAAGCTCTAAATTATAATAATACTAAATTAAATCATGATGAACCATTTAAAGGATTGTTTACTCAGGGCATGGTGTGCCACGAAACTTATAAGGATCAAAATAATAAATGGCTTAGACCTGATGAAGTAATTTCAGAAGATGGAAAAAATTATTTTAATAAAAAAAACCTTTCAGAAAAAATTATTGTGGGAGCAACAGAATCCATGTCTAAATCAAAAAACAACACAATTGACCCCCAAGAAATGATAGACAATTATGGGGCGGATGCAGTTAGATTGTTCATCTTGTCTGATAGTCCACCTGAGAAAGATGTACAATGGTCAGACCAAGGAATGATTGCAGCATATAAATTTATCCAAAAATTTTGGACATTGCATGAAAAAATTAAGGTAGATAAACAAAAAAATAAAGAAAATGAAAATGGTAATATTAATGAGTCCATTGAAGAATTTACAAATAAAACAATAAATAAAATAAATATTAGCTTAGATAAGTTTAGCTACAATGTCATTATTGCAAACTTGCATGAGGTTTATAGTTACTATTATAAAGTTATTGAAGAAGGAAAAACAAATAAAAATCTAATTGATAATTACATAAAAATTTTAAAAATAATGTTACCGATAGTTCCACATTTAGCAAATGAGTGTTTAGCTGAAATTTCTAATGAAAAAATACATCACTGGCCAGCGGTTGATAAAAAATATCTTAAGGCTAAAAAAATAAATATTGTTATTCAAATAAATGGTAAAAAAAGAGGCTTAATTGTAACAGAAAACAGTCTCGTGGAAAATGATTTGATAGAAAAAATTAAAAGGACTGCAGAATTACAAAAGTTTTTAGAGAAAAAAAATATTATTAAAAGTATCTTTATAAAAGATAAATTAATAAACTTGATTTTAAAATAATGATTAAAAAATTTAGCTATATTCTAATACTTTTGCTATTAGCAAATTGCGGGTATCAAACAATCTATTCTGATAAAAAAAATACAACTACCTCAATAAATGAAATTGAAATGGAGGGAAATAAAAATATTAGTAGAAAAATTGTTTCTCTAGCAAAATTAGGAAAAAATGATAACCAAAATTATTCATATGATTTAACTTTAATTAGCAATAAAAAAATAGAATCTGTTGCTAAAGATAAATCTGGAAATATATCAGTCTATAAAACTACAATAGACGTTAAATTATATTTAAAAGATCCGAATGATCAAGGAGAAATTATTAAACAAAAAATATTTAGTTCAAGTTTTGTATATAACAACAGACAAAATAAATTTGATTTATCTCAATACCAAAAAAATATTGAAAAAAATTTAATAGATAAAATTGCAGAAGAAATTACAATCTATTTAAGCTTATAAAAATGATTATTAAGTTCTTTGAGCTAGAAAAAGTAGATTTAAAAACTAAACAATTTTTTTTATTGTATGGAGAAAATCAAGGACTTAAAAACGAAATAATTGAAAAAAAATTCAAAAAAAATTATTCTAAAAATACTTATAATTATGAAGAAAATGATGTTCTAAATAACAAAGAAAATTTTTTTAATACAATTTTATCTAAATCTTTTTTTGAAAATGAAAAATTAATAATAATTAATAGAGCGAGCGACAAATTAAAAGAAATAGTAGAAGAGATTATAGAGAAAAACATCACAGATTTAATTTTAGTTTTGAATGCAAATATCTTAGAAAAAAAATCTAAACTAAGGTCACTTTTTGAGAAACAAAAACAAACAATTTGTGTTCCTTTTTATACAGATACTAATCAAACTTTAATAATCGTTGTTAACAATTTTTTTAAAAAAAATAAAATAGCAATTTCGCAACAAGCTATAAATTTAATGGTTGAAAGATGCAGGGGTGATAGACAAAATTTAAATAATGAACTCCAAAAAGTACAAAGTTTTATAAAAAATAAGAATAAAATAGAAATAAAAGATCTTTTAAAACTTACAAATTTAGCAGAAAATTATGGCGTTTCAGAATTAATTGATGGATGCCTTGCTAAAAACAAAAAAAAAACAATTAATATCTTAAATGAAAATAATTATTCCTTAGAAGATTGTATTCTCATTATCAGGACCTTTTTAATTAAATCTAAAAGACTATTAAAACTATCTCAAAGTTACATTGAAAAGAATAATATTGATGAAGTAATTTCATCCTTTAAGCCTCCTATTTTCTGGAAAGATAAAGAAATAATAAAACAACAAATAAAAAACTGGTCACATGAAAACATTGAAAACCTAATATTTAAAATTAATGAAATTGAACTTTTAATTAAAAAGAATTCTAATAATTCAATTAATATTTTATCTGATTTTATTATTGAACAAGCAACGAATTCTAATAATTAGATTTTATTATTTCAATAATTTTATTTAATTGATCTAAATCTTTATATTCGAATATTAGAGACCCCGAGTTATTTTTTTTATTTTTAATTAAAACATTAAGTCCAATACTGTTAATAATAGAAGATTCTAGTGCTTTAATATTTGCATTTTTTTGTGGTTGAGACATACTTTTTTTTGTTTTAAAAATTTTAACAAAATTTTCTGCTTGTCTAACAGAAAGATTACTTTCAATGATTTTTTTCGCAACAAAAGCTGCATTATCTAATCCTACTAAAACCTTTGCATGACCTGGTGTAATTTTTTTACTTTCAATTAATTTTATTACGTCTTGTGGTAATGTTAACAACCTTAAACAATTGGTTATATGACTCCTACTTTTTCCAATGAATTTAGAAACTTTTTCTTGATCATAAGAGAAATCATCAATTAACCGTTGATAACCTTGTGCTTCTTCAATAGCATTTAAATCATGCCTTTGAACATTTTCAACTATTGCGAATTCTAATGATTTTAAATCATCTACTTCCGCGATAGAAACAGGTACTTCATGTAAACCTGCTTTTTGAGCTGCAATCCACCTTCTTTCACCTGCAATTATTTCATATTTAGATACATCGTTTTTGGATCTTCTAACTACTATTGGCTGTATAATTCCAAGTTCCTTAATTGAGTTTGCAAGGTCGTCCAAATTTTCTTGATTAAATTCTCTTCTGGGCTGATATTTATTTGGTGTTAAGTCGCTAATTAATAGTTTGTTTATATTTGTTTCCTTTCTTGATTCTCCAATTAATGAGGACAATCCTCTACCCAATCCCTTTTTAATTTTTAATGAATCCATTACGCACCCATCCCTGTTGTATTTTCCTGACTAATAAATTCGCTCGTAAAACTAAAGTAAGATCTGCTACCAGGGCACGATTTATCATATAACAAGACTGGCATCCCATGTGATGGTGCTTCTGAAAGCCTTACATTTCTCGGAATAACTGTTAAATAAACTTTGTCGTTAAAATAGTCTCTAGCTTCTTTTTCCACTTGTGAGGAAAGCTTGTTTCGTTTGTCATACATAGTTAAAAGAATTCCTCTAATTTTTAATTTAGGATTTAAATTTACTTTTATTCGTTCTATGGTTTTCGTTAATTGAGTCAAACCTTCTAGTGCAAAAAATTCAGCCTGAAGTGGTACGAGAAGAGAATCTGAGCTAACTAGAGCCATAACAGTTATTAAACTTAATGATGGGGGGCAATCTATGAGGATATAGTCATATGATGCTCCAGAACTGTTCAAATATGAGGTTAATTTAACCTTTAAAATAAAGGCTCTGTTGTTATCATCTGCTGTCTCTAATTCTAGCCCAGATAAATCAACATTTGATGTTATGATATCCAAATTTTGAAATTTAGTTTTTTTTATGACTTCAGAAATTGATTTACTACCATTTAAAACACCATAAATAGTATCTTCAGAACTTTCCATATTTGATAATCCTAAACCTGTTGTGGCATTACCTTGAGGATCTAGATCTATTACTAAGATTTTTTTATTCTGTTGAGATAGGCCAGCCGCAAGGTTAATTACTGTTGTCGTTTTGCCGACACCACCCTTTTGATTTATAACAGAAATAATTTGCATTTAGTTTTTTTGCCTTTTTTTTATATTTTTAATATTTAATAAAAAAGATTCTTTATTCGTTATGCTTTTTTTTTCAATATATTCAAAATCCCAGTCCATTAGAGCTTCTCTTAAAGTTTTTTTTCCATTTTCGCCCATAAACAAAACTAAATTTTTATAATTACTAAAATTTTTATAAACTAGCTCTAATACAATTGGCATTGGTTTAAACGCTCTTGCCATTATCGTTCCAGAATTTAATTTTGTCATTTGAAAAATGTCTTTCTGAACTATCTCTGTATCCAAATTGAGCTTTCGTGATACTTCTCTTAAAAATGAACTCTTATGGTGGCTCTTTTCATATAATTTGAGCTTCATATCTTTTTTTAAACTCTTCATAATAATTGCTATAACTATTCCTGGCATTCCGCCTCCCGTTCCTAAATCTGAAGTTGTATTGGAGTTTAAATCAATAAAATCAATAGCTTGTGCAGTGTCTATTATATGCCTTGTTCTAATATCTTCACTTTTTGAATTTTTTTTACTTATTATGTTAATTTCACTATTTTTTTCAATTATCATGTTAATAAAGATTTCAAAATCTGAAAATGTTTCACGTGAAACATTTAGCTGATTTAAAGATGAATATTTATTTAAAATTTCTTCCATTAAGCTATATGCTTAATAGACCTTCTTTTTACATATGACAACAAAATATACACTGCTGCTGGTGTGATACCATCAATTCTCAAAGCTTGACCCATCGTTTTTGGCTTTATTTCCTTAAATTTAGCTTTTACTTCGCTAGATAAACCCGATAAAGCATCATAATTTACTTTATCCGGTATTAGTAAATTCTCATCTCTTTTAAAAGCCAAAATATCAGCTTTTTGTTTCTTTAAATAACCATTATAGTGAGCATTCACTTCGATCTGTTCATCAATTTCTTTATTAAAAAAAGGAATGTCTGGCCATATTTCTCTAATTTTATTCATATCGACATTTTTTTGTGTTAAGATTTCTTTAGAGGACCTAATAACACCATCTTTTGCAATTTTAATTCCAAATTCCTCTACTTTGGAGGGCGAAACTTTTAAATTGTCCATTTTTATGGATATTTTAGCTATTTTATTAGATTTATCCTGAAATAATTCTTTTCTTAATGGCTCAATTAAACCTAGCGCTATTCCTTTTGAAGTTAATCTTAGATCGGCATTATCTGCTCTTAAGCTAAGCCTATACTCAGCTCTTGAAGTAAACATCCTATAAGGTTCGGCTACTCCTTTAGTAACTAGATCATCTATCATTACACCTATATAAGCATCAGATCTGTCCAATATAAATGGCTCAGCATTCTTAAAAGACAATGCAGCATTTATTCCTGCAACAAGACCTTGAGCAGCTGCTTCTTCGTAACCTGTAGTTCCATTTATTTGTCCTGCCAAGTATAAATTCTGGATTTTCTTTGTTTCAAGTGTCAGAAACAATTCTCTAGGATCAATATAATCATATTCTATTGCATATCCAGGTCTAATTATTTTAACATTCTCTAAACCACTGATATTGTTGCAAATTTCCTGTTGTATATCTCCAGGGAGTGACGTTGAGATGCCATTTGGATAAATTGTATGATCATTCAACCCTTCTGGCTCTAAAAATATCTGGTGTCGGCTCTTATCTGCAAACTTAACGATTTTGTCTTCAATGGAAGGACAATACCGCGGACCTATACCTTGAATGCTACCTGAATACATTGCGCTTTTTTTTAAATTTTTTTCTATTATCTTATGCACCTTCTCGTTTGTATATGTCATTCGACAAGAGACTTGTTTGTTATAATTTTTTGTAGTCAGGAAAGAAAAGAAGTAGGGATTGCTATCAGCAAATTGTTCTTCCAAATTGTTAAAATTAATTGTTCTTGCATCAAGTCTTGGAGGAGTGCCTGTCTTAAGTCTTCCAATTTTAAAGTCGTATTTTTTAAGCTGTTCACTTAAACCCGTAGATGGTTTTTCATTGTATCTACCAGCAGGAGTTTTTTCTGCACCAATGTGTATCAAACCATTTAAAAAAGTTCCTGTTGTAAGTATTAACTTGCTACATAAAACTTTTTTACCTGACTGTGTTTCAAATCCACTTATGCAGTTTTTATGGAAAATAAACTTAATCACAGGATCTGCAAAAACGCTTAAATTACAGTAGTTTAGCAATTTTTCTTGCATAAATTTACGGTATAATGATCTATCAGATTGAGTTCGTGGTCCTCTAACTGCTGGTCCTCTACTTCTATTTAACAGCCTAAATTGAATTCCTGATTTATCAGCGATTTCTCCCATGACACCATCGAGTGCATCTATCTCTCTTACTAAATGACCTTTTCCCAAACCACCAATAGCTGGGTTACATGACATCTCACCGATAGTTTCTATCTTATGTGTAAAAAGAGCCGTGTTAACTCCAAGACGTGCGGCAGCGGCAGCGGCTTCACATCCAGCATGTCCTCCTCCTATTACCACCACATCAAACGACAAATCTTTTTTCATGATTTAAATTTATAATTGATTTTAACTTTTACAAGAAAAGAGTAAAAAATATTTAATTAAATTTATTTATTTAATTAACTTCATTTAACTTAATAATTATAAAATAATTCTATTTAAAGTCGAATAAGTTATTTTTAAGATCAAATAAGCTACATTTACCAACCAAAAACAAGCAAAATGATTCATAAAACCAGGTAAATGAAGGTTTTATTGGCAAATAAAAATCGTTGCTATCAATAGGTAATATAAGTTATTTTTTACTTACCAACACAAAAATCTTTAAAAATATTTCCTAATACTTCTTCAACATCTACTTTGCCAACAATCATTCCGAGATTTCTTGTTGCTAATCTTAAATCCTCAGCAGCTTTGTCAAAATCTTCATCATCATTTTTTTTACTGAAGTTTTCTAAATTACTCAAACACTGTACAAGATTGTATCTATGTCTTTCCCTTGTAATTAAAATATCATCACTGGTAATAAATTTATTTTTTAGCTTTATTTTCAACCTTAAAATTAGCTCTTCTATATTTAGATTATTTTTAATTGAAATTAAAACAGGATTAAATTTTTTAATTTCTAAGCTCAAATTTTTGCTTATTAAATCTGACTTATTAACAACTAATATTGAATTTTCATCAAATAAATCCTTAAAAACAGCAGTAAAATCAGCATTTTTTGCCTCTATTATTATTATTTTTAAATCTGCTTCTTCAGCTCTATTTAAAGCTAATTTAATTCCCTTTTTTTCGATTTCATTTTTAGAATCCCTAATTCCTGCCGTATCAGAAACTACAACTGGATAGCCATCAATATTTAGGTGTGTTTCAATTACATCCCTTGTCGTGCCGGCTATATCTGAAACTATCGCAACATTTCGATCTGATAAATAATTTAACAAGCTAGACTTTCCAGCGTTGGTAGGGCCTATGATTGCGATTTTAAACCCTTCTCTAATTCTTTCTCCAACTTTTTTATCATTTAAGATTTTTTTTATATCTTTATAGACATCATCAGAAATTTTTCTAATGTTACTTAAAATATCTTTTGGCAAATCTTCGTCTGGAAAATCAATTTTAGCTTCTATATGTGATAATATTTTTAAAAGTTTTTCACGCAATTCATTAAATTTACTTGCTGACTTCCCGCTCATAATTTTTATTGCTTGTTGTCTTTGAATTTCGGTTTCTGCAGAAATTAAATCTGCTATACTTTCTGCTTTCAGCAGATTAATTTTTCCATTTTGAAATGCGAGTTTAGTAAACTCTCCAGGTTGGGCTAACCGACAGTTTTTAATTCTTTCAATAGAGGCGTGCAGGGCTTCAATTACTGCTTTGCTCCCATGGACATGGAATTCCACCATATCTTCACCCGTGTAGCTCTCAGGGCCAGGAAACCATAATATTATGCCTTCATCAATCAGCTCAGAAGTGTTGATTTTGTTGATTTTTCTAAGTGTAGCAACCCTGGGTTTTGGAACAGGTTTGTTAGTTAGTAGTTTAATAACTTGTGTTGTATCAATTCCTGATACTCTTACTATCGCAACACCCGAAATTCCAGGTCCAGTTGATAAAGCATAAATTGTCATCTAAGGATTATAGCTTGAATTTTATGTTCCTGTAAAACTTTAATTATAAAAACTCAATTAAAATTTTAGATAATAGGGGATTGGTGGGAAGCTAAAAATATTTAAAATCTTAAGCTGGTTTATTCATTGAATTAAAAAAATCTGCATTACTTTTTGTTTCTTTTAATTTTGAATTTATAAATTCTATTGCATCCATTGTCCCCATTGGGGCTATAATTCTTCTAAGAACATTCATTTTTTGAAGGTCGTTTTTATCGAATAATAACTCTTCTCTTCTAGTTCCAGATTTGGTTATATCTATTGCTGGATAAATTCTTTTATCCGCGATTTTTCTATCAAGAACGGTTTCGCTGTTTCCAGTTCCTTTAAATTCTTCAAAAATAACTTCATCCATTCTGCTTCCAGTATCAATTAAAGCAGTTGAAATAATTGTTAACGATCCACCTTCCTCAATATTTCTTGCAGCTCCAAAAAATCTTTTTGGTTTTTGTAGAGCGTTTGCATCAACACCACCTGTTAAAACTTTACCTGAGCTTGGAATTACAGCATTATATGCTCTCCCTAATCTAGTGATTGAATCTAATAAAATAACTACATCTTTTTTGTGTTCAGTAAGTCTTTTGGCTTTTTCTATTACCATCTCAGCAACAGCTACATGTCTTGAAGCTGGCTCATCGAAAGTAGAACTAATTACTTCTCCTTTAACTGTTCTTTGCATATCTGTTACTTCTTCTGGTCTTTCATCAATTAAAAGTACTATTAAATAACACTCTGGATAATTCGCCGCTATTGAACTTGCTATGCTCTGTAAAATCATTGTTTTTCCAGCTTTAGGAGGAGATATAATAATCGATCTTTGCCCTTTTCCAATTGGGCTAACGAGGTCAATTAATCTTGGCGTTAAGTCTGGGCTCTTTTCTGTTTTGACTGTTTCAACTTCCATTACTAATTGTTTGTCGGGGTACAAGGGTGTTAAGTTGTCAAATGCAATTTTATGTCGTGCTTTTTCTGGTTCTTCAAAATTTATTTTACTAACACGTAATAATGCAAAATATCTTTCACCCTCTTTTGGAGATCTCACAGGTCCTTCGACCGTGTCTCCAGTTCTTAAACCAAATTTTCTTATTTGGCTTGGGCTTACATAAATATCATCTGGGCCAGGAAGATAATTTGATTCCATCGCTCTCAAAAAACCAAACCCATCTTGAAGTAATTGTAAAACTCCAGCTCCAGTTATTTCTTCTTTTTCAGCTACTTTTTTTAAAATTGCAAATAAGATTTCTTGTTTTCTTAATGTGCTAGCATTTTCTATTCCAAGTTCTTCTGCTTGTGAAATCAACTGTTCAGACGATTTAAGTTTTAATTCTTGAATATTCATGTGTGAGGGTTTTGTTTAAGATTTGTTAGATAAGATAAATATATATACTCTTTAAGCTATTACAAGCTTAGATGGGCTTAAAAATAACAATAAAAACAATCAAAATAAGCAATATTGTTGGTACTTCGTTAATTATTCTAAAAAATTTAGATGATTTAGTGTTTTGTTCCAACTTAAAATCAGTAAGAAGTTTAGATAAATAAAAGTGATACAAGGTTAATAAAAAAACCAAAAATAATTTTAACTTAATCCAAGTTGCAGAAAGAACCTCGGGACCTAAAGAGAAAATTAAAATTATACCAAATATCCAAGTTAAAATCATTGCTGGGGTCATTATATAAAAATATAATTTTTTTTCCATCGTTTTGAATATTAGGGAAGTGTTTTTATCTTTTAGATTTTCAACATGATAAACAAAAATTCTTGGTAAATATAAAAGTCCCACCATCCAGGAAATTACGGAAATTAAATGCAAGCTTTTGAATAATAAATAACTATTCATAATTTAAGCAAGGACATTTTTTAAAATTAGTAGGACACTGAGTCTTTGGAGAATAAAGACCTTCAGTAATTTTATAATCATCTTTTTTAATTATTAATTCTGACATTGCTTTAATAAAATCTTCATTGATGCCAAGCGCTGGGACTCTTGTATAATTCTTGCATCCATTAGCGTCCGCAATTTCTTTATATTCTATGTCAAGCTCAACAAGGGTTTCCGAGTGTTCAGAAACAAAGGCTATAGGAACTAAAACTATATGTTTGCCAATCTTTGAATTTTCAATAATTATATTTTCAGTGGATGGTCCGATCCATTTTAGGGGGCCAACTCGACTTTGATAACTTAGTATCCAATCTAAATTTTCATCATTTAAACTCTCAACTATTTTTTTAACAGATTGTTCTACTTGCCACTGATAAGGATCTCCTTTTTTAATATTTTTTTCTGGTAGACCGTGGGCAGAAAATATTAATTTAAAATTTTTAAGATTTTTAATTTTTTTTATTATTTCTTTTGTATGCGCATTAATAAAATTATGATCTGTTGGATAACAACAAATAGTGTTTGTTTTTGTGTTATAATTATTTTTCTTGCAAACGTCTTTCCATTCTTTAATTGAAGACCCCGATGTTGCGGCAGAATATTGAGGGTAAAGGGGCATTAAAATAATTTCGTTTGGATTAAACAATTGAACATTCTTAATCACGTCTTTCGCTCTTGGATTCCAACACCTCATTACAATAAAACATTTATATTCGTCTTCTGTTTGAGTTTGATTTAACTTTATTTCTAGAGCACTAGATTGTTCTTTGGTTAGTTTTAATATGGGTGAAGATCCACCTAGTTCTTCATAAATTTTTTTGGCAACAGGAGCTCTTCTATTAGAAATTAATTTAGCTAAGGGGTATCTTAAAAAAGTTGGTAAATCTAAAATTGCAGGATCGTTAAACAAATTAAATAAAAAAGGTTCTACATTTTCTATTTTGTCTGGGCCGCCAAGATTAAATAAAATAATTGCTTTTTTCATTTAGTAATCTTTTACCATCTTTACCAAATAATCAACCATGTCTGGGTTGGTTTCTGGAAGAACTCCATGGCCTAAATTAAAAATGTACGGGTGATCTTTGAAAATTTCTAGATATTTAAATGTCTGTTTCTTTAAATTTTCTTTATCAGTTAATAATACTTTTGGGTCAAGCCCACCTTGAACAGGTATGTTAATTTCTTTGCATATAGAAATAGGGTTTACATTATAATCAATACTGACCGCATTAGGTTTAACAATATCACAATAGTTTTTATAGTTTTTTATTCCTCTTGGAAAACATATCACTGGTATGTTTAGTGATTTTACATAATCAACTAGATTTAGTGTTGGGATATAAATATAGTCTGGTAAATCTTTCTCTCCTATTAAGCCAGCCCAACTATCAAAAATTTGAATTACATTTGCTCCATTTTTTATTTGTTGGTCTATGTGTAATTTTAAAAATTTTTCTAAAATCATTAAAACCCTATTTATTAAAAACTCGTCTTTAAAAAAATTTTTTATTAATTCATTTTTTGGTGAATGTTTGTTAATCATATAAACTAATAATGTCCATGGTGCACCAACAAATCCTATTACATTTTTATTTTTAACTAAATTATTTTCACTTACTTTTTTAATTGATTTATAAATTGGATATAATTTTTTTATAAAATCAATCTCGTCAATTTTAGATATATCATCTAAATTAAGTGGGCCGAGCTGTGGGCCAAAATCTTTTTTAAATTCTACTTTTTGGTTTAATCCATAAGGTAGCATTAAAATATCTGAGAAAATTATTGCTGCATCTAGTTCAAATCGTTTTAAAGGTTGTAAGGTAATCTCTGATGATAAACTTTCATTTAGACATAAATTGATAAAGTTAGGATTTAATTTTCTAATTTTTCTAAATTCCGGAAGATATCTTCCTGCTTGTCTCATTAACCAAATAGGAGAATTACTAGTTTTTTGATTTATTATAGTTTCATGAATAGGTGTCATAATAATAAGTAAATATATAAGTATAGTATTAGTTATATAGTATGTGAATAATGAGAATTTATTGTTTTTAACTTTTTATTAACCATTTATTAACAATTAATAGTTAATAAAACCAATGTATACAGGTTAATTTGAAGCTTTATTTAAATTTATTAGATTAGATGTATATTGTTTGTTCACATGTTTATTAATGTTTATAAATTAAACGTTTTACAAAGAAAAATTAAAAATATCAAAATAAGAAAAAATGGTAAAAATAATACCTAATTATAAACATTATATTTATGGGTAATACATATCAAATATATCTAATATCAGACTCAACAGGAGAAACATTAGATAGAGTTTTTTTAGCAATTAAGGCTCAATTTAAAGACATAGAATATGAAGTTAGCTCTTGTTTTTTTACTAGAACAGAAAATCAAATAATTAAGATATTAGATGAAGTAAAAAAAGAAGAAAATGCAATAATTCTATATACAATTGTTGACAGCAGTCTTGCAAAATTTTTAGCAAATAAAAGCGACGAAAGTAAAGTTCCATGTTTTGGAGTGTTGGGTAATTTAATACTTAGTTTTTCAAAATTATTAAATCAACAAGCATCACACGTTCCAAGTGGGCAGCACGCACTAAATGATGAATATTATAAAAGAATCGAGGCCATTCAATTTACAATGAACCACGATGATGGGAACTTAATTAACGAAATAGAGAAATCAGATTTAATATTATTAGGAGTTAGTAGAACAAGCAAAACACCCACCTCAATATATTTAGCAAACAAAGGATTTAAAACATCAAACATTCCACTTGTTAATGAGAATTCAATACCCGAGATTTTGAAAAAAAAACCAAAATTAACATGTGTTATTGGATTAATTACAGAAGCGGAGAGACTCGCGGATATAAGAAAAAACAGGATGATTAATCTCAAAGAGACGGACAATATTAATTATACGAATATTGAAAAAATTAAAGATGAAGTCGAAAGCTCAAAAAAAACATTTAAAAAATATAAGTGGCCAACAATAGACGTTACAAGAAAATCAGTCGAGGAAACGGCTGCATCAATAATCAAAATATATGAAATATACAAAAATAATGCTCAATAAAATTATACTTGCTTCCAAAAGCGAAGTAAGAAAAAAAATTTTAGAGAAAAACAAAATCAAATGTATAGTTGAACACTCAAATATAGATGAAGACAGCGTTAAGGAAAGTTTATCAAAAGAAAAAGCTACACCAACGGAGGTTTCAAAAAACTTAGCTGAGCTTAAATCAAACAAGGTCAGTCAAAGATTTGCTAATGAAATAGTTTTGGGTGCAGATAGTATAATAGATCTAAAAGGAGAGATTATATCAAAACCAAATAACAGAGTTGAGGCCCTTGAAATATTAGAGAAACTAAATGGAGAGACACATCAATTAGTAAGTTCTGTTTGTATATCAAGAGGCGGTACAATGATATGGAATCATACAGATAAAGCATCGTTAACAATGAAAAACATGACAACTAAAGAACTTGAACTATACTTAAAAAAAATTCCAGACAAGGCATTGTATGCTTATAATGTCTATCAAATTGAAGGTGAGGGCAGATCTTTATTTTCTAAGATAGAAGGAGACGAAGATACAATAATGGGCCTACCAGTTAAAAAAATTAAAGAATATTTAGATAACTATAAATGAAAAAATATTTAGTTATAGGAAATCCAATTGGGCACTCTTTATCTCCCTTAATCCATAATTATTGGATGAAGAAATATCATTTAATAGATAGTGTTTATGAAAAAAAAAAAGTAGAGAAGAAAGATCTAATAGGCATAGTTGATCAGGTTAGAAGCGGAGAAATAAAAGGCGTGAATATAACCGTGCCCTATAAAAAAGAAATTATACCCCTGTTAGACGAGATAAAAGGTGATGCTCAACTAACACAATCAGTAAACACCTTGTGTAAAGTTAATAATGAAGTGCATGGATATAATACAGATACTAAAGGTTTTAAATATAGCCTAGACGACTCGCATCTACCAAACAATTTAGAATATAATTTTATTGACTGTAAAAATAAGAATATTTTTATTATAGGAGCAGGTGGCGTAACATCTTCAATTTTAGAAGCTTTTATTGATACTGCTAATAAAATTTACATTACAAATAGAACCAAAGAAAAAGCCAACGAGTTAAAGAAACTTGGTGACATATCAATAACTCTATTAGGGCGAAAAAAAAACACCATAGAAGTTGTTGAGTGGGGAGAAAAACCAGAAATCTGTGATGTAGTTATAAACACAACGAGCGTTGGTTTAACCAGAGATGAAAATTTAAATTTGGATTTTAAGGATTATCAAAACAACAAAAACACTTTATTTTATGATCTAATTTATAACCCTAAAGAAACTAAGTTTCTCAAGGAAGCAAGATTAAGAGGCAACAAGACGATGAATGGTAAAATGATGTTTATATGGCAAGCACAAATTGCTTTTCATATGTGGACGGGCGTTGAAGCAGAGATTGATGGTGATGTGATAAAATTATTAAATAATGATTAGAATAGGTATTTTAGGAGACATTGGGTCTGGCAAAAGTTATGCAGCTAAAAATTTTGGCTATCCGGTTTTTAATGCAGATTTTGAAGTAGGTAAATTATATAAAAGCGATAGAGAAATTTTTAATAAATTAAAAAAAATTTTACCAAATTATATTCACTCGTTCCCTATAAATAAAAATGAAATTTCAAGGGCTATATTAGTAAATAATTCTAATTTAAAAATAATTATTAAAATTGTCCATTTAGAAATAAGGAAAAAAATGGATTTATTTTTAAAAGAAAACAAGAACAAAAAAATTGTAATTTTGGACATTCCCCTTTTATTAGAAAATAATATTAATAAAAAAAATGATATTTTAATATTTGTTCAATCTAATAAAATAGAAATTCTTAAAAGATTAAAAAAAAGAAAAGGTTTTAACCCAAGACTACTAAAAAAATTTAAAAAAATTCAACTGCCACTAGATTATAAAAAGAAAAAATCTGACTTTATAATAAAAAATAATTTTAATAAATTAAGGATTAAAAAAAACATAAGTGATATTTTAAAAAAAATTTTATAAAATGAAGGAAGTTATATTAGATACTGAAACAACCGGCCTCTCTGTTAGGGAGGGGCATAGAGTTGTTGAAATTGGATGTATTGAGCTTGATAATCTTATTCCTACATCAAATAAATTTCATTGTTATTTAAATCCTGAGAGAAAAGTTTCGGAGAAAGCACTTGAAGTTCATGGATATACAGATGAATTTTTATCCACCCAAAAAAAATTTAATGAAGTAGTAGATGATTTTTTAAATTTTATAGAAAATAAAAGATTAGTGATCCATAATGCAGAATTTGATTTGGCTCATCTAAATAATGAACTCTCCTTATTAGGAAAAAATAAACTTAATATTAAAGATACTGTAGACACTCTTGCTCTAGCAAGAGACAAGTTTCCTGGTTCTCCAATAAGCCTAGATGCTCTCTGTAAAAGATACAAAATTGACAATTCTAAAAGGACACAACATACGGCATTAATTGACTGCGATCTATTATCAAAAGTCTATATCAATCTATTAGATCAAAAAGAACCAACTTTAAATTTTAAAAATCAAGAAAATGAAAAATTAGAAATAATTTCAAATAAAAATATTTCATATTATAAAGAAGTTATAAAACCAACTTCTGAAGAATTAAAAATGCACAAAGATTATTTAAAAAAAGAACTAAAAAAAAACTTTTTTAATTAATTTTTTTTTCATATAATTTATTAAAGTCAATTTTTTTTTCTAGCTTTACTTCTGAAAAACCTGAATTATGCAATAAATTTAAAAATGCCTTTTCCAAATTTGGATAAATTTCGTTTTGCAAATCACACAATATAATTTTTTCTAAAATCTCTTTATCTTTTATGTTTTCTTCTATTTTAATAATTGATGCATAAACGATTTCGAAATGTGATTTTTTTTCATGTTCTTTCTTGTCTTCAAATTTTAAAGAAGTATTGACTTCAATAAGTCCATTTTTTAATGGCATAGACTTAATATCAATATCCAAATGATATTTTAAAATATTTTCTTTTACAAACATATAGGTTTGTGCATCAGCAGTTTCACTTGACATGTCTTTTACAAATTCTGCTAATATTCTAAAGTTTTTTGTCATTTTCTTCGTCATTTATGTCTTCGTACTCACCATTAATATAATTTGGTTTTTCATGATCTTGTTTTTTATTATTTTGAGATTGTTTATTAGATACTTTTTTTAAAATCAATTTTCTTGTTGGGGGAAAAATAATTAACAAGCCAAGTAAATCTGTTGCAAATCCTGGTAAAATCAAAAGCAATGCAGCAAAAGCTAATGCCGCACCAGAAATGATTTCATAAACTGGCAGTTCATTTTTCACAATTTGGGACATTCCAGATTTCAAGGTATTGAAACCCTCGTATCTTGCATAAACTATGCCTAAAAAAGCAGTTATGAAAATAAGAGATATCGTATTAAAAGCTCCAATTTGAGACCCTATCTTAATAAACAGGTAAATCTCAATAACTGGAATGCTTATTATTAACAATAATAATGTGTTCATTTGTCCCCAATGTAAATTGCTAGTTGTAATTAATCAACATACTAAATATTATTTGTATATGAATTATAGTTTCCAATATATTGATATTATACTTTTAGCAATGATTGCTGGGTTTATTTTTCTTCGACTAAGAGGAATACTTGGAAAAAAAACTGGTTTTGAAGGGAAAATACCAACACAATTAAAAAAAGAATTTCAAAAATTTGACATAACACAAAAAAACAAAAGTGAAAATTTTAATGAAGAAGCTCAAAAAGATTTCTTGAAAGGTGCAAAGATTGCTTATGAAACAATTATTACAGATTTTACAGATAGTGATAACAAGCTGACAACTAGCAAACCACTTTTGAGTAAAAGAATTTACGATCAATTTAAAGAAGCTCTTTTAAAAAGAGAAACCGAAGGTCATTTTGCAGAAATAACTTTTATAGGCATCAATTCTGCATCAATCAAAACTCATAAAAAAACAGAAGATAATTTAGAAGTTACAGTAGACTTTGTCAGTGAACTTATTACCTGTATAAGAAACAAAGATAAAAAGATTATATCAGGAGATTCTGAAAAAATTAAAAAAGTTTATGATACTTGGGTTTTTGCAAAAGATATAAAATCATCAAACCTTAACTGGCTATTAATTGATACTATTACCTAATTGATTAAAAAAATTTCAGATAAAGATAAAAAAGATTGGGAAAATTTTACATCCAATAATGAAAAAATTCCAAATAAAGACTTTGTTTCTAGAAAAAGTATAAGAGAAGAAAAAGTTAAAAAAATGGATCTTCACGGTTATACGCTTGAGGAAGCAAATGAAACTGTTAAGTATTTTATCAAAAAATGTGCTGATGAAAGTGTAACTAAAATTATTGTTATTACTGGTAAAGGCTTAAGATCTAAAAACTCTTCTAATCCTTATGTTTCAAAAGATTTAAGTATTTTAAAATATTCAGTTCCAGAGTTTATAGAATCTAATAATAATTTAATGAAAATGATCATTGAAATTACAGACGCAAAAATTGAAGATGGTGGGAGTGGAGCTTTTTATATACATCTTAAAAATAAATTTAAAAATAAATAATTATTAAAATTGAAAAATATTACGCGCAAATTAAAAATTTTAAAAAAAAGAAAATTTCAAAAAAAATTAAATAGTTTTTTTGACTGGATAAAAGGCGCAGAATTAATTGAACTTAAATCTTGTGACACCAGAGAAGACCCAGTGCGTCCAGAGCTTGATGTTGTATTTAGAAATAGTTATGGAAGAAAAATTTTTGGTGTTAAATACCAAAAAGAAATATGCGCCATTATGTGTTTTGGTTTTACCAATGAAATCCCTTCTACGGTTAAAGAGTTAGACTTAATGACGAGAGATGCATTTTTGAAAAGTGCACAAAGAGATCAAAATATTGGACAAATCGCAATTGCTTATACTATTTGGTCTAAAAAAAAAGGTGGTGGTAAATTAATAGTAAAAGAAATTTTTAAGATGATTAAAAAATCAAATCATCTAAATAGATTGGTTACTCTGTCTCCACTTACAGATATGGCTCGAAACTTCCATTTAAAAAATGGAGCAACCGAATTAAAAGTAAATGAAGAAACTCAAAACTTTGAATATAAAATTTAAAGAATAAATTTTGATAGATCTGTATCTCTTACTAGTTCATCTAAATTCTTTTTAACATATTCAGAATTGATTATAATTTTTTCACCAGATCTGTCAGTCGCTGTAAAACTAATATCATCTAGAATTCTTTCAATAATAGTATGTAGTCTTCTAGCACCTATATTTTCTACCGTTGCATTAACTTCTGAAGCCATGTTTGCAATCGCATTTATTCCATCCTCTGAAAACTCCAATATTACATTCTCAGTTTTTAAAAGAGCCACATATTGTTTAATCAAACTATAATCTGGTTCCTTGAGAATTCTTTTAAAATCCTCACTTGTCAATGCTTCAAGCTCAACTCTTATTGGTAATCTACCTTGAAGTTCTGGCAATAAATCAGAAGGTTTTGCTAGTTGGAATGCTCCTGATGCAATAAATAGAATGTGATCTGTTTTGATGGGTCCATATTTTGTACTAACAGTTGTTCCTTCAATCAAAGGAAGCAAATCTCTTTGAACACCCTCTCTAGAAACATCTCCACCAACTCTATCAGCTCTACCTGATATTTTATCAATTTCGTCTAAAAAAACGATTCCATTATTCTCAGTAGAGTTTTTTGCTGACTTAATTATTTTATCTTCCTCTATTAGTTTATCAGACTCATCATTAATTAAAATTTCATGAGATTCCTTGACAGTCATTTTTTTCTTTTTTTCTTTGTTACCAACTGATTTTCCAATCATTTCACTAATATTTATCATTCCGATATTTGCACCTGGCATTCCAGGAATATCAAAGGATGGAATTGAAGGGCTGTCACTCATTGAAATTTCAATTTCATTATTATCCAAGTTTCCATCTTGCAGTCTCTTTCTAAAACTTTCCCTAGTAGCCAGACTTGCTTTTTTTCCAACCAAAGCATCAAGAACCTTTTCTTCAGCAAGTTTTTGAGCTTTTGTAAAAACTTCTTTTCTTTTTTTTACTTTTTCCATCGCTATTGCGATTTCTAATAAGTCTCTTATAATTTGTTCTACATCCCTACCCACATAACCAACTTCAGTAAATCTTGTTGCTTCAACCTTAACAAAGGGTGCTTCTGCCAATTTAGATAGTCTTCTAGAAATTTCTGTTTTTCCAACTCCAGTTGGTCCAATCATTAGAATATTTTTAGGCAAAATTTCATTTTTCATTTCACCCTTTAAAGCTTGTCTTCTCCATCTATTTCTTAAGGCTATAGCAACTGCCTTTTTTGCTTTATTTTGTCCAACAACATAACGGTCTAGTTCTGAAACAATTTCTCTGGGTGTTAAGGAACTTACCAACGAACCATCTGTTTCACTATTTTTATCTTTAGGAATTAGAGGCGTAACATTAGAATTATCCATTAAATTTTTTCAATTTTAATATTGTCATTTGTAAAGACACAAATTTCAGAGGCAACTTTTATGGCTTTTCTTGCAACTTCTTCCGCACTTAAGTTGGTATCTAATAAAACTTTAGCTGCAGCCAAAGCATAATTTCCACCAGAACCTATACCTATTGCATTTCCTTCCGGCTCTAGCACGTCTCCAGTACCTGAAATAATATAACTATTATCTTTGTCACCAATAGCCATTAAAGCCTCCAATCTTCTTAGGTATTTATCTGTTCGCCAGTCTTTAGCTAGTTCAACAGCTGCTCTCGGGAGGTTTCCGGCATGTTTTTCAAGCTTTGCCTCAAGTCTTTCAAACAAGGTTAGAGCATCAGCAGTCGATCCTGCAAAGCCAGCAATAACATTTCTTTTTTCAATTTTTCTAACTTTAGCAGCAGTACTCTTTATAACTGTATTACCCATACTAACTTGACCATCCCCAGCTACCACTACTTCATTATTTTTTCTTATAAGCACTATTGTAGTCATAAATTATAGATGGATATTAATTTTAATTCTTCAAGTAGTCGATTACTAATATTGATATAGTTTACTAATCTCTGTATACTTAGCTAATATTATGACTAGAAGAGGAAAAATTTCTCGAAAGACAAAAGAAACTAGCATTAGCGTTGATTTAAATATTGATGGCAAAGGTAAGTATAAAATTGATACTGGTATAGGTTTTTTAGATCATATGCTTGAGCAATTATCAAAGCACTCATTAATAGATATAAATCTAAAAGCAAAAGGTGACACTCATATAGATCTTCATCACACAACAGAAGATACTGGCATAGCTATAGGTGAAGCCCTAAAGAAAGCTTTAAAAAATTTTGCAGGAATTAGAAGATACTCTCATGCAATGATTCCAATGGACGAAACATTAACTAGAGTTGCAATTGATGTTTCAAATAGACCATATTTAATTTGGAAAGTTAAACTAAAAGTAGAAAGACTTGGAGAAATGGACACAGAGCTTTTTAAAGAATGGTTTCAGGCATTTTCACAATCAGCGGGAATAACGCTGCATATGGAAAATATTTATGGAGATAACAGTCATCATATAATTGAATCTTGCTTTAAAGGTTTGGCGAGATCATTAAGAACAGCCTTAGAAATAGATCCAAGAAACAAGGGCGTAGTTCCATCAACTAAAGGCTCTTTATAAATTAGATGAATGTCACGATTGTTGACTATAATTCAGGAAACATCAGCTCTGTAATAAATTCCTTTAAGGAAGTCGCTAATGATAAAATTAATATTGAGGTAACCTCAGATTTAAATAAGATTAAATCAAGTGACAAGGTAGTTTTACCGGGGCAGGGATCGTTCAAGAGCTGTGTTGATGCTTTAAATAGTATAAATGGTTTGGTTGATACTTTAAACGAATTTGCAATTAATGATAAAAAACCTCTTCTTGGAATTTGCGTTGGATTACAAATGTTTGCAGATGTTGGTTATGAGGAGATTGAAACAAAGGGCCTTGGTTGGATTTCAGGAAAAGTATCAAAGATTGACAGTCAAAATGATAAGTTCAAACTTCCACATATTGGTTGGAATGAAATTAGCATTATTAAAGAAAGTAAAATTTTTAAAGATATAGAAAATAAATCGCACATGTATTTTGTGCATAGTTATGAACTTATTCCAGAAGATAAAAGTGTAATTTCTGCAACAACAGATTATTCATCAAATATTGTTTGTTCTGTTGAAAAAGAAAATATTTTTGGAACTCAGTTTCACCCTGAAAAAAGTGATAAAATTGGACTTAAGATAATTAGTAACTTTATAAATTTATAAAATGTTTGAAAAATTTATTACAGATTTTTTTATGTGGTGCACCAGGAAAGTTTGGAATTGGTTATTACTTAGCAAATATTGTTATATTTGTATTTTTGCAACCAGCTTTAATAATATTATTTTTTATTCTTTGGAGAAAAGAGAAGAGAAAGAACAGTAATAAATGAAAATATTCCCTGCAATAGATATTAAAGACAAGAAATGTGTGAGATTAGTCAAAGGAGATTTTAAAAATAAAACTGAATATGAAATGTCACCAATTGATCAAGCGGGTAAATATAAAGATCATGGCTTTAAAAATTTACACATTGTTGATTTAGATGGAGCTTTAACTGGTGAGACAGTTAACTTGGACACAATTAAAGAAATAGTTCATAAGTATGATTTAAAAATTGAAGTAGGTGGAGGCGTTAGAACCCTTAATAGTATTCAAAAATATACAGATGCAGGAGTTGAAAAAGTTATTTTAGGAAGCGCAGCTATAAAAAATAAAATTTTTTTAAAAGAAGCATGTCAAAAATTTCCAAATAAAATTGCATTAGGTTTGGATGCTAAAAATGGATACTTGTCAGTTTCAGGATGGAAGGAAAATTCTAATCAATTTACTTTAGATTTTTTAAAAGAAATAAATGATTATGGTGCTAGTAGATTAATTTATACCGACATAAACAGAGATGGAACTAAGCAAAGCCCCAACTTTGAAGAAACATCAAAAGTTGCTGATATTTCAAATTGTCCAGTGATTATTTCTGGTGGAGTTTCTTCAATTGATGACATTAAAAAAGCAAAAAGTTTAAATAAAAATATTGAAGGAATTATAGTTGGTAAGGCTATATATGATGGAGACATTAATTTAGAAGAGCTAGTGAGAGAAATAGATGCTTAAAAATAGAATTATCCCATGCCTTGATGTTAAAAATGGGAGAGTTGTTAAAGGAATTAATTTTATAGACTTAAAAGATGCTGGTGATCCAGTTGAACAAGCTAAAATTTATAGCGATGGTGGTGCCGATGAAATTTGTTTTTTAGACATCACTGCCTCAAACGAAAATAGAGATACAATTTATGATGTGGTTGAAAGAACATCCAAGAAATGCTTTGTACCATTAACAGTTGGAGGAGGAGTTAGACGAGTTGATGATATTAATAAATTATTAAATTGTGGAGCAGATAAAGTTTCAATCAATACTGCTGCAGTTCAAAATCCTGAAATAATAATTGAAAGTTCAAAAAGATTTGGATCACAGTGTATTGTTGTTGCAATAGATGCTAAAAAAAATGGAAATAAATGGGAGGTTTTTACTCATGGGGGAAGAAATAACACGGGCATAGATGCAATAAAGTTTGCAAAAAAAATGGAAAATAGTGGTGCAGGTGAATTATTAGTCACATCCATGGATAGAGATGGCACTCAAATTGGTTATGATAATGATTTAATGTTTAAGATATCCTCGACAGTCAATATACCCGTGATTGCCTCAGGTGGAGTAGGTAGTTTAGATCATCTAGTAGATGGTATAAAATTAGGGAAGGCTAGTGCAGTTTTAGCAGCTTCAATTTTTCATTATGGAACTCACTCAATTAATGAAGCCAAACAATATTTGAATTCAAAAGGAATTCCAGTTAGGATTTAGACATGTCAGATAACCTATTAAATTTAGTAAACATAATCAGAGACAGAAAAAATAAAGATGAAGATAAATCTTATACTTCCTCATTATTATCAGGTGGTTTGTCTAAATGTATAGATAAAATGGAAGAAGAATTTGGTGAGCTTAAAGAGGCATTAAAAGACAAATCTAATATA
>Ga0307986_10000496_pt1 | contig 29433 bp, 30 predicted proteins | sample EllFjometageno82_FD_203170 | JGI IMG/M metagenome (GOLD analysis project Ga0307986, IMG submission 203170) | Marine microbial communities from Ellis Fjord, Antarctic Ocean - #82 | ecosystem: Environmental > Aquatic > Marine > Unclassified | place: Southern Ocean | collected 2014-10-09 | reverse complement strand
TATTAATTAAAAATGATCAAATTGAAATTAATATAGTAGATACTGGAAAAAATTCTTTAACAGGAGGAAGGATAAAAAGAATTGAAAAATTCGTTAAGGATGTAGATTTTTTTTACATGACTTATGGTGATGGCTTAGCAAATATAGATATTAAAAAATTAACAAAATTTCATTTAAAACATAAAAAAATTGCAACAGTTACAGTGGTAAAATTACAGGTACCCCAAGAAAGATTTGGAGTAGTATATTTTAAAAAAAAAAACATTGTTAAGAAATTTTTAGAAAAACCTGATATAAAAGAGATCTACATTAATGGTGGTTTTTTTGTTCTAACAAAAAAAATATTTCAATATATAAAAGATGATAAAACAAGATGGGAAGCATATCCTATGCAAAAAATAGCAAAATTGAAAAAACTTGCAGCATATAGGCATAACGGTTTTTGGAAATGTATGGACACACCTAGGGATAGAATATATTTAGAAAAATTCAAAAAAAAACTTCCATGGATTTAATCAAGCTTAAAAAATTTTACAAAGGAAAGAAAATCTTGATAACTGGAAATACAGGATTTAAGGGAATTTGGTTAAATTTAATTTTACTTTTTTTAGGATCTGACGTCAAAGGCTTCTCATTAAAATTAAAAAAAAATGATAATTTCTTATTTTATAAGTTGATAAAAAAATCATCTAAAACTAAAACTCAATATGGTGATGTGTTAGATTATAACTTATTAAATAAAACTATAAAATCATTTAAACCAGAAATAGTTTTTCACTTTGCGGCACAAAGTATAGTTATAGAAAGCCAAAAAGATCCTCGAACTACTTTTGAAACTAATGTTATTGGAACAAATAATATTATAGATATATGTAAAACAACCAAGTCTATTAAGTCCCTAATTATAGCTACTAGTGACAAATGTTACTTCAATAAAAAAGCAAAATTTTTTTCAGAAAAATCTAAATTAGAAGGTAATGAAGCTTATTCATCCAGCAAGGCAAATACAGAGTTATTAGTTAATATGTACCTTAAAAATTTGAAATCATTAAAATTTGGCATAAGTACAGTAAGGGCTGGCAATGTTGTTGGAGGAGGTGATTTTAGTAAATACAGAATAATACCCGATATAATAAGATGCTCTACTAAAAAAAAAATAATATTAAGAAACCCCGAAAGTGTAAGGCCATGGCAGCATGTATTTGATGTAATTAATGCTTATTTAATTATTGGCTTATTTCTTTATAAAAATAAAAAAAGATATAGCGGACCATATAATGTTGGACCAAAAAACAAATCCTTTCTTACAGTAAAAATGTTAACTAAAATTTTATTACATGATTTAAATAAAAATTTAAAAATTATTATTAAAAGAAATAAATTTAAGGAATCTAAGTATCTTTTTCTTAATTCAAAGAAAATCATTAACAAATTAAAGTGGGAGCCAACTTATAATATAAAACAAACTCTTAAAATAACTAGTGATTGGTATAAAATATACACTCTAAGAAAAGACTTATATAGTTTTTCGGTAAATCAAATTAAAGATTTTTTTCATTATCGATAATTTCTTCAATAATATAATGAGGTCTTTGTTTAACTTCATCATAGATTCTAGTAACATATTCACCAACTATACCGATCATTAATGTGTTTAGAGAAAATAAAAATAATATTAGCAACATTGTTAAAGAAAAACCCTCATAAGGGTTACCAAAAAATTTATTTATTAAAATAAATGTAGAAATAAAAAAAACAATTGAAATTGAAAAAATACCTATTTTTGTGATTAAGCCAGCAGGTCCAGATGTCGATGAAAATATTGCATCAAATCCATATTTTATTAAAAAGCTTATATTAGATTTGGAGTTACCTTTTTTCCTAAAAGGTCTATCAAACTCTATTCCAAATTGTTTATAACCAATAAATGAAACCAGACCTCTTAAAAATCTAGTTCTTTCTCGCATATTGATTATTTGACTTACTACCTTCTGGTTAAGAAGTCTGAAATCACCTGTATTCTCAGGTATTAAATATTTTTGATTGACGAAATTTTTAAATAATAAATAAAAAATTTTTCGCATTATTTTTTTTACTAAAGTGGTTTCCGTTGTCTTTCTTTTAGCATAAACAACATCGTAACCTTCTTTCCACTTATCTATTAGTGTAGTAATTAGTTTAGGAGGATCTTCTAGATCTGGATCCATTACAATAGTTGCCTGACCCTTTGAAACATCTAGACCAGATAAAATTGCAGCTTCTTTACCAAAATAATTTGAAAGTGAGATTATTTTGTAATTCGTGAAAACTTTAATATTTTCTTTAATTATATCAATGGTTTTGTCATTACTTTTATTGTTAATAAATATTATTTCAAAATCTTCTTTTATATTCTTTACATTCAAATGCAGTTCATTTATGAAATCCTTAATAATCTCTTCTTCATTGTAACAAGGAATTATTATTGTGATCATAATTTAAACATTAAAATTGGTATTAATTAAATAATAAAATGACTTGCAAAAATTGTAAATCACCAAAATTAAAAAAAGTTATTAATATAGGTAAGCAGCCTATTAGTAGTCACTTTTACCAACAAAAAAAAACAAATTTAAGAACATATTCACTAGATTTGTATGAATGTCAAAGATGTAAATTGGTTCAACTTAAAAATATACCAAAACTTGATGATATGTATGGATTAAACTATGGGTACAGAACTTCTTTAAGTCCCTTAATGATAAATCACATGAAAGAGAAAGCCGATATTATTAAAAAAGACAAAATTTTAAAAAAAGATTCAAATATTTTAGATATTGGGTCAAATGATGGAACATTTCTTAATTTTTTATCAAAAAATAAAAAAATTAACTTATTTGGAATGGATCCATCTGCAAAAAAATTTGCACAATATTACGATCCTAAAATAAATTTAATTGTAGATTACTTTGAGAAAAAAAAGATTAAAAATAAAATTAGTAATGATATCAAGTTTTCACTTATTACATCATTTGCAATGTTTTATGATATTGCTGATCCTAATAAGTTTTGTAAAGATATTGAGAACTTATTAAAACCTGATGGTAAATGGATTCTAGAACTTTCATACTTCCCTTTATTACTTGAAAACTTAACATATGATCAAATATGTCATGAGCATGTTACATATTACACTTTAAGCACATTTGAAAAGGTAGCCAATAATAATAATCTTAAAATATTAGATTTTAGATTTAATAATATTAATGGAGGTAGTATTGAAATTACCTGTGCAAAAAAAAGCAGCAAACATGTTTCTAAAAAAGTTAAAATTAATAAACAAAAGGAAATTGAAAAAAAAATAACAAATGAAAGCTATAAAAAATTTAATGAACGTATCGAAAATGTTAAAATTCTTCTAAATGAATTTCTAAGTAACAGTAATAATGAAATTATTGGTTACGGTGCATCTACCAAAGGAAATATAGTTTTAAATCACTGCAACATAAATTTTAAAAAATTAAAATATATATGTGATGCAAATCCTTACAAATATAACAGATATACACCTGGTTCCAATATCAAGATCATATCAAAAAAAGAGATGAGAAAGAAAAAACCCAAAATATTACTTGTTTTGATCTGGTCATTTAGAAAAGAGGTTATAAAACAAGAATTAAAATTTATCAAAAATGGTGGAAAGTTGTTATTTCATTTACCGATGTTTCATATAGTGGATAAAAATAACTATATGAATTTTATGAATAGTAATTTTGAATCATTTTCTTATAATATGTAAAATGAAAAATATTCTAATTTACGGAAATAATTCATTTTTAGCAAAAAATTTCATAACTAAAGAGAATAAAAATCATAAACTTTATTTTTTTAAAATATACTTTAATAATGAAATTAATTTTAGAGAAAAAATTATAAAATTTATTAAAAAGAATAAAATAAATTGTATAATTAATTTTGCAGCTAATAATGATAATGCAATTAATAGTAGTAATTCAATTGATATTTTGAAATCGAATTTTACATTACCTTCATTATTGGTTGAAATATCATCTAAATTTAAAATTGAATTATTTCTTTTTTTATCTAAAGAAATGAAAAAAAAAAATAGTAATAAAGATAATTTTTATTCCTTTAGTAAAAATTTACTACTCGATTACATTCATCATTCTAAACACAAAAATAAAATTAGATTTATTAATTTGGGTTCTATTTATGGTCCAATGGACGTAAATTTTAAAAGATTAATACCAAGTATTATTATTAAGATATTAAAAAAACATAACAAAAAAATTAATATAAATCAAAAAAAGGAATTTACATATGTTGACGATGCTGTAAATGAAATTTCATTGCTACTTTCGATGAATAAAAAATTTACAAATACAACAATTAAATCTAAAGTTTATGATGTTGGAGAAGTTTATCATTATTTAAAGAATTACTATTTAAAGAACAACTATAAACGTATAAATAAATATGATAATTTTATTACAACTTTTAACTGGTATTTGAAAAACTATGAAAAACAATAATAACCTAAAGTATTTTTTTATAAAACTCATTTCTGTAGCCTTTGCTATTATTCTCATTATCAATGTAATTTTCAATTTGTTTATTGGTGATAAAATGCAGACTATTAATAATTTATTATCTTTGGATAAAAGTAAATTTAGAAATGACTTTAGAAATAAAATTAGAAATGAAATAAATAATGGATTAGAAAAAGATCATATCTTTAATGAAGAGGATAAAATTTTACTTTATAAACTTTATATCAAAATTAAAGATGAGTTTAAAGATATAGAAAAAATGAAATAATTGTTGATGCTATCAAAAAAAAACATTTTTTTTTATTTTTTAATTTTTTTTGGTATTTATTGTTCGGTATTTATTGGCGCATCATACGATGAATTTTTTCACCATGACAATGGCGAAAGAAGATTAAAATATTTACTATCGTTTGGGGTGTTTGAATATTATGAAATATTACATTTTCGATATTATCCTGGTTTATATGACACATTGTCATATTTTTTAAGCATTGCTTTTCCTTTAAAATTTAAAATAGAAGTATTTCATTTAATTAATTTCTTAATATCCTTGTCTTCTATAATTGCATTAACAAAAGTGGTTAAAATCTTCTTTGATAAAAAGATATCTTATATTTTTTTTCTTTTAACTTTTTTTAACCCAATTTTTTTTGGACATATGTCCATAAATTCCAAAGATACTGTTATAGCTTGTGCAAATTTTTGGGTTCTTTACTATATTATAAGATATTTCAAATCTCAGTCAAATAATAGTAAGTCAATTATTTCAACTAAATTAGCTTTGTTCCTTGGGCTGGGTGCTGGTGTTAGAGTCATTTTTTTAGGAACGTTAATTCCTTATCTTTTTTTTATAATCTTTGAAATTTTTTATATAAAAAAATTAAGCAAAGGTATCAATCTTAAATTGTTTTACTCACATATTTTTAAAATATTTATAATTTCTTATTTTTTAGTAATATTGTGCTGGCCTAATGCTCATGAAAACATATTTACTCAACCTTTCTTATTAATTAAAGAATCTTTATCTGATTTAAGTCAGGGGGTTCAGGGAAGTTTATTTGCTGGAATTTTTTATGAAACAGAATCTACCCCTTGGTACTATCTGTTTATTAATTTCTTTTTCAAACTACCTATTGTAATTATTTTTTCTTTTTTATTATCTATTATTTTTTCTTATAAGATTAATGCATTTTATAAAGGTACAATAAAAAATTTTACATATAAATTTTTTTTATGTTTTTTTTTTATGTTACTTCCGATTCTGATTGCAATTTTTTTTAATTTAAAAATGCATGATGGTTTAAGATATTTTCTTTACCTAATACCTTTTTTTAATATACCAATCGCTCTTTATTTATTTTATTTATATAAAAATAAAGTTTTGTTTTTTAATAAGATTTTAATTACTTTTCTAAGTACTTTATTTATTTTTTTTACATTTAATTTCATTAAAATTACCCCATACCAATATTCATATTTAAATTATTTCGACAAAATCTTTTTAACTAAAAACTCTTTTGAAAATGATTATTGGGGCACTTCATTAAAAGAGCTTGTTTATAGATTTTCTAGGTCAGATAACGTTCTAAACAACCCAAAAATTGCTGTATGCGGAGCCAATCCTCATGTAATTGATTTTTATCTTAATAAGTATGGTGTATCCAACTATCAAAAAACTGACATCAACAAAGCCTTCGATTATGCCTTCATTATAAATAGAACTCTTACTGCGAAGGATACTACAACCAATAAAATGCTTTTTTCATCTTGCTTTACTAAATTTAAGAATAATAAAAATTTTCTTTCTATTAAAAAAAATAATTCAGTATTATCTAAAATTGTAATTAAATAACTTTCTACTGTTATAATCTCCTAAAATTGTTGCTTTAAACATGTAAAATTAAACTAATTAAAATTATTAAATTGGTGATGCAGTAAATTTATGCTAAAAAACTCAGAATCAATATTTGTGGAAGAGTGGGTGAGAGGCTGAAACCAATCGGTTGCTAACTGATCTTACGTGGAAACATGTAACGTGGGTTCGAATCCCACCTCTTCCGCCAAAAACAAGGCTATATTAAAACTTTTTTTTTTCAAATAATGTATTATAAGATCCAAAATGATTATTAATTCAAATTCTAGTCCAAAAAATATTACCCTTTTAATTGTTGGTTTTTACATCTTTTCAACAACTTGTTGGTATTTGATCTCTGGTGGTAACCCTTTATTATTATTTTATGAAAATGGTTTTGATGCATTTCTTCAGGCTATAATAAAATCAGAGAGTAAAGATCGTATTCTTCAATTAATAATTGCTATAGATGAAAATTTTTTTAGGATTGCTTTAGGTTTTTTACTTTTTATTCTCATGTTCGTTTTGTTGATTAAATCTAATAAAATAATTTTTTCAAATTCTTTTTATGATTTTTTTAAAGCAGATGAGTTTAAATCAACTAACTTTAATAAAAATATTTATATTGCAATAGCTCTGGCATCTGCACTTGGTCTGTTTTTAGAACTTTCTATAATTAGAATTCATTCGTCTTATTTTCAACTTTTTGCTTACTTTAAAAATCTAAGTTTATTATCTTGCTTTTTGGGACTGGGTATAGGTTTTTCACTTTCTAAGTATAAATTATTTTCATTAAATTGGGTTTTTCCAATAATTGCTCTGCAGGTTGCATTTATGTTTATATTAAAAGACACTCCTATAACTCTTTTTTTTCAAAATCCAATAGCTGAAATATGGAATATGGGTCAATCTATCGCCCTAGGTTTTTTGCATGTTTTAATAATCTATTTTTTTATAGCAGTAATTTTTCTTTTTAATGCTTTGGCATTTATTCCATTAGGACATCTTGTTGCTAAACTGATGTTAAATGCAGATACTTTAAAGGCCTATAGTTATAATTTATTAGGAAGTATTTTAGGTATATTGCTTTTTACAGTACTCTCATTCCTTTGGACAGGGCCAACGTTATGGTTGATTATCTCTTTTACAGTACTTATTTTTTTTCAATACAATCTAAAGTTAAATATTAAGTTAAGTTCATTTTGTTTAATATTTTTATTGCTATGCATGAATACTTTTGTAGCTACAGATAAAGTTGACTTACATTCCCCTTATCAAAACATTTCAGTCAAATTTAATAATAATCCCTTAGTACCAATATCAGTGCAATCAAACAATATTTGGTTGCAAACACCAATAAATTTGTCTGATGAATTTCATCAAAAACAAAATAAAATGTGGCATAACTTTTATACAATTCCGTATAATGCACTAAACAAAGATTTTAAAAAAATACTTATAGTTGGTAGTGGAACAGGAAACGATGTTGCTACAGCAGTCAGAAGTACTAATGGATCTATTGATGCGGTTGAAATTGACCCCTTGGTTGCAGAACTAGGCGTAACTTTTCACCCTGAAAAACCTTATTCAAATGAACGTGTTAATTTGATTATCAATGATGCTAGAAATTTCATTAAAGAAACTAAAAATAAGTATGATTTAATTGTTTATAGCCTTCTAGATTCTCATGCAAATTTATCAGCTAAAGGTGGTGTTCGATTAGACAGTTATGTTTATACTAAAGAATCTTTTTTTGAGGCTAAAAAAGTATTAACAGATGATGGAATTATTTTTTTGAGTTTTGCAATTTCAACAGAACAAATGGGTAACAAAATATACAAAATGTTAAAAATGAATTTTAATTTATCTGACCCATTAATTTTAACAGAAAAATATCGATCTAATGAAGATGATTTTAAAGAAGGCATTTATGCTTTTATAGTCTCTAATAATAGAATTAATTTAGACCTTACCAAGACAAATTTTGTAAAAACAAACTTATTCAAAGACAAAGAAAAATATAAAGATGTTGATATATCCACAGATGATTGGCCTTTTTTCTACATGTCATACAGAATTTATCCAATCTCTTACATGGTGTTAATTTTAATTATTCTTTCAATTTCAATACTATTTTTAAAAAAACATACAAAATTAAAATTCAAGAATTTTTCATACACAAGTTTTTTGCTTGGTGTTGGTTTTATGTTAATGGAAACAAAAGGTATAACAGAATTAGCTAAGATTTATGGAAGTACATGGATGGTGGTAAGCATTGTAATAACAGCTGTGTTGTCAATGGCCTACATAGCAAATTATTTAGTAATTAAAAAAATCAAACTCAGTTTAGATATGGTTTATTTATTACTTATATCAAGCTTAGTTTTAAGTTACCTTATAACTTTTGTTGATTTCTATAATTACTCAACATTGATGCTAAAATTTTTAGTTCCCTTTATTTTAACTTTTCCAGTTTTGTTTTCAGGACTTGCTTTTTCAAAAGAATTATTAAATTATGGGTCAACCGCAAACGCATTATCTTGTAATATACTAGGAGCTATTGTGGGAGGACTTCTTGAATATAATTCAATGTATTTTGGGTTTAAATTTTTATATTTATTGGCTATCGCTTTTTATTTTGCTGCCTACATCTCAACTAGAAGATCTAGCTAAACTTTTATTAGTAAAATTATACAAACTAAATACGAAAAGTAATAATACTATAGGTTTAATTACTCTTGTAGCCGAAGACCCTAAGTGCCAATCAATTTCAAACGGAGTTGATAAATATACGATAAATAAAATCCCAATATATAAACAAGAAGTTAATAAAACAAAATTAAATATCTTAATATTTTTTGTAATAAATACTGAAGTTAAAAATAGTAATAAAGAAATCAAAAATTTTTCGTTAAGTAATAGATATTTAAAAATCATGATATGGTTTTCAAATACTGATATATTTTTTATCAAACTACTCAAACTATAGGCATAATATTTGGTATTTGTATTATCAATACCATTGTAGTTTGTAAAAATGTGCCAAGATATTATAGGTATGAATGAAATCAATATTGATATTAGTATTTTAAGATTGGTATTTTTTTCCTTATAAAATAAAAAAAAAGTTGAAAACATTAAGCAAACTATTAGTGGTAAAGATTCCAGTTTTAAAAGTGTACAAATGATGCTGAATGAAATTAATGTTAAAAAATTTAGTAATGATTTATTTGTGTATATTATGGAGATTATTATAAGAGCTGTAGATACAAAATATATTGAGACCAATCCATCAACTTCACCATTTATTAAAAATTTACCAATGGTAAAAATTATTAAAATTAAAGCTAATAATAAGTAATTTTTCTTAAAAAAATTACTTATTACAATTAACCCTGGAATAAATAATAAAGTAAACCCAACTTTTGGAAATATTTCATTCCAGTAACCTATTGTTTTTACAAAGCCAGCAGAAAATGCCGGAGCTATATTGGGGTAGTCTGGATGACTAAAGAGTGCATAGTTATTAGTAACGTACAAAATTGTATTTTCGATAAAAATTTGTTTTGCTTTAAACATCCAGATACTACGAGCATCCCAAGATGTAGTGGCCGTGCCTAAACCCATAATGATTAAAATGAAGATAAAAAATATCAAAAATTTATTTTTTTCAAGATTAATTAAGTAGAAAAATAATAATAAATTAAATAATAAGAAGTTTATCTTTATTAAAAAGTTTAATATTGGGAATAAGAAAAATATCAAATTAAAAATTACAGTAATAGTAATAGCTAAAAGTATAGTATCTTTATAAATTTTATTTAGCATTGAGCCCAGATTAAGTACTCATATTTTTCTAATATGGTACATTTTGGTGGTACTTTTTCATTAATACTATAAAAAATATTATCGTCTTCTTTAACAACTTTAATTGGATATAGGAACTCAACTGTTCTTTGATAAAGTAAAACATTATTTTTCAAATATTTGCTTAGATTGACTTTTTTTATATTTTTATTTAAAACTATTTTTTTGAGTTCTTGAGTCTCCATGGGGAGTGCAAATTCACTACCAAAGTTTTTAGAAAATGAATTCTTTAATATTTCAAAATCAAAATTTAACTTTTTATTTCCTATAAAAAATAATTGAGTAAGAATAATAATTATCAACAGAAATTTAATAATTTTATTTTCAATAATATTCATTTATTAATATAATGTTTCACTTATAAAAAAATTTTTCATTTTAATTGGTTTTTTTTCTAATATATATCTGTAGACATTGTAGTTTTCCATAACTCGTTGAACATAGTTTCTTGTTTCTTTAAACTTAATCAACTCAACCCAATCAACAAAATCAATTTGATTTTTTTGTGGGTTTTTATTTATTTTTTTCCAATATTTAACTCTATTTGGACCTGCATTATAAGCAGCAGTCGCAAAAGGGTAGGCGCCATCATATTGTAAAATTAGTCCAGCAATGTAGTGAGATCCTAAATTAATATTGTATTCTGGGTCAGACGTTAATCTTGGTTTTGAATATGGTAGCTTAGCTTGTTTTGCAACCAATTTAGCTGTGTATGGCATTAACTGCATTAAACCTTGAGCACCCACGTGACTGTTTGCCCTCATATCAAACTCACTTTCTTGCCTAATAATTGAAAGAATAAATGCCGCTTCAGGTATTTTTCTACCATTTACATATTTAGGCGTACTTATTATTGGATAATTAAAATCATTGTGAAATCTTTTTTCATACGAAGCTAATTTAGAAATTTGTATTGCAAAATCATATCTTGATATATTTGATGCAAGTTCTGCAGCTAATATTTCACTTCCACTTTCAATGTTGTCGTTAGCAAGATGTTTTAAAATATTTTTTGTATATTTATCTTTATTTAATTCGTCTAAAAGATGAACAATTTTAACTAAATCATTTTTATTAAAGAACTTTCTATATTCGTCTCTAACAATTTGTTGTTCTTTTAATTCAAAATTTTCATCAGGTTTAATCTTTAGATGAGCTAACTGACCGTAGTAAGTTGTTAAGTATCTAGCTGCCTCTTTATACCATAGTTCCGATTGTTTTTTGTCACCAATTTTTTCATACGACTTTCCAAGCCAATACGCTCCTCTTGACAAGCTTATAGGGTAACTCACATTCTGGTAGAAATTATTGAAATGATCTATGGCCAAAATCGGATCCCCTAAAAAGCTCAATGCAATCCAACCACTCATCCATTCAGCCTCAGCAAATTTTGGCCCTTTTTCTAAGGAATGTTTGCTTGCTACTTTATACGCTAATTCATATTTGTTTTTATAAATCAGAGCTCTAGTCATAATTGCTCTTTCAGCCCACCATTTGTCTGGCCTAACTAAATAATCTTTATTATTTCTAACTTTAAATATAATTTCTAGGGAATCATCTATACGTCCACGTTTTCTTCTCCACTTGAGTCGATCATAATTTAACCCTGCATCACTTTTTAATCTTGCAGGAACATTCTTAATAGCTTTATCAACACCATAAGATTTACTCATTAAAATTTGTCTAGCGGTATAAAGCAATTCGTAATCTTTAGGTAAGTACCTCAGCATTCTTTTTAAGTCCCAAGATTTACCCTCCCAAGCTAAATAATCTGCTCTTTTAATATAATCATCTGCATTTAAATATTTTTTATATCTAGTTCTAAAAAATTTCATATTAGATCTATTCAGATCTGCAGTTATCCATCCGTCCTTAATCAATGAGGTACCTTTTTCTGTTTCACCAGTTAGTATGAAACTTTCACCTAATATTAATTTTCCATAACCACTCAAAGGTTCATTTAAACTAAACCAACTAATTATTTTTTTTGGAGAAATTTTATCTGTCGACAACTTGTGTTCAGCTAAGTAACGAATTCGATTAATTCTGGGATAATTTTCATTACGTTTAATGAATTCCAAGTAATCATAAAAGCTTGCTTGATTGCCCGTAGTTAATAAATGCCTCCATTGTATAAAATTATGTATAGATTTGTCCTTAGCTTTTTTTGAAAAAGACAAAGCTGTAGACCATCGTCTTTTTTCAATAGCCTGAATAGATCTTTTAGCAATATCATAGTCTCTTTGACTAAAATATTTTGATTTTGTTTTTTTTGTTGTTAAGGTTTTTTTGACCAATAATGGTTTACTTTTGGGGATTAAAAAATTATTTTTACTTTTATTTTCTATTATTTTTTCAACTACTTTTATCTTTATTTTTTCACTTTCCTTAACAGGTTTATTTGGCGGCTTAACGACAGACTTTGTTATCTGTTCTGCCTCTATTTTTTGGATTGGCTTAGGTTCGGGTCTTATAATTCCCTGTATCACTTTTTTCTGTTTTGTAATCTTATCTAATATAGGTTTTTTTAAAGGAATTATTGATATTTCAGCAGCATATAAATTTCCCATTATCACCAAACTTAATAATAATGTTTTTATAAAAAAAAATATCTTTCTAAGCATAAATTTACTAAATGAATCGTTAAAGTATGTTATAAGTATTTATGTTCAAAGGATCAAATGTTGCTTTAATAACACCTTTTAAAAATGATAAGCTTGATGAAGATGCTTATATCAAACTCATTCATTTTCAAATTAATAATGGAACTAATGGCTTGGTTCCCGCCGGTACAACTGGTGAATCTCCCACGTTAAGTCATGAGGAGCACCAAAAAGTCATAGAATTATGCATTCAAGAAAGTAAGGGAAAAAACATAGTAATTGCTGGTACTGGCTCTAATTCTACAAAAGAAGCTATCTCTTTAACGACACATGCTGAAAAAGTAGGTGCAGACGCAGCTTTAATAGTAACGCCTTACTATAACAAACCAACTCAAGAAGGTTTATATCAACACTACAAAGCAATTAATGATAAGTGTGGAATACCTATATTAATTTATAATATTCCTGGACGATCTGTAATTGATATGTCTGTTGATACAATGGCTAGATTATTCGAGTTGAAAAATATTGTCGGTGTTAAAGATGCTACAGGTGATTTAGATAGAGTTGACCAACAAAAAGATAAAATGGGCAATGAGTTTATTCAGCTTACTGGGAATGATGATAATGCATTAGATTTTAATAAAAGAGGCGGTATGGGTTCCATTAGCGTCACTGCTAATATAGCTCCAAAGCTTTGTGCAGATTTTCAAAAATATTCTAAAACAGACACTGAAGAAGGAAATTTAGAGGCAGATAGGTTAGATAAAATACTTCAGCCAATCCATAATTCAATGTTTGTAGAAAGTAACCCAAGCCCTGTTAAATATGCTGCAAAACTCTTAGGCTTATGCGAAGACGATGTTAGACTACCTTTAGTTAAGGTTACAGAACCAACCAAGGAAGCTGTTAAAAAAGCTTTAGCATCAGCAAATCTACTTTAATGAACAAAAAAGCCAACCCTGGTTTAAAAATAATTTGTTTAAATAGAAAGGCAAGTTTTAACTATTTTTTTGAAGAATTGATAGAAGCAGGAATTGTACTTAAAGGGTCCGAGATTAAGTCAATAAGAGATGGTAAGGTCAATATAGCAGATTCATATGCAGTAGAAAAAGAAGGAGAAATAGTTTTGATTAACTCTCACATTGCATCCTTCAAGCAAGCCAGTTATTCAAACCACAATCCCATGGATGAAAGAAAGCTTTTATTAAATAGAAAAGAAATTAATAAATTAATTGGAAAAATGCAGAGAGATGGTTTGACGCTTGTTCCAACAAAGATGTATTTTAAAAAAGGCAAGGCTAAAATTGAAATAGCAGTCGCTAAAGGAAAAAAACAATTTGATAAAAGAGCAACTAAAAAAAATAGAGATTGGAATCGTGAAAAAGCAAGACATATCAGAAAATCTAGCTAATCTAGTATATTTGGCTATAGGGTCGAATTTAGGAAATAAAATAAACAATATAGAAATAGCAAAATTTGAATTAGAAAAGTATAAAATAAAAATTTTAAAATCTTCATCTAATTATGCTACCGAGTCATGGCCAGACCCTTCAAAACCTAATTATATTAATATTATTTTAAAGGTTAAAACAACTTTATTACCAATTGATTTATTAAAAACATGTAACATAATCGAATTAAAACTGGGAAGAGTTAGAACTAAAAAAAATGCAGCAAGAACATGTGATATCGACATCATCGATTATGATCAAAAAATAATAAATGAAAAAAATAACAAGTTAATTTTACCACACCCTAGAATGAGCAAAAGAAATTTTGTCTTACTACCCTTATTTGAAGTTGATAAATCATGGAAACACCCAAAATCTAAGATTAATATAGTCAATTTGATTAACTCTTTGCCGGTTAAAGACTTAAGGTCTATCAAACAAATATAAATTGATGTTATAATAAAAAATGCTTAACTCTGAAGAATTAATAAACAAAGTTAAATCATATAATAAATTTTTAAATCCTGAAAAGTTAAATAAAGCTTACAATTTTGCTGTTAAAGCACATAAAAACCAAAAAAGAGACTCAGGTGATCCTTATTCCAATCATCCTATAGCGGTTGCTACAATATTAACGGAACTAAAATTAGATAGTGCAACCATAGCAACTGGACTTCTTCATGATACAATTGAAGATACATACGCCACATACGATAATATAAAAAGTGAGTTTGGACAGGAAGTAGCTGACTTGGTAGATGGTGTAACAAAAATATCAGTTTTTGAAAACCAAGCCACATCAACCTCGAAAGCAGAAAATTTTCGTAAATTAATTCTGGCAACATCAAAAGATATCAGGGTGTTATTAGTTAAACTTGCCGATCGATTACATAATATGAGAACGATAGATGCAATTTCAAAACTTGAAAAAAAAGAACGTATTGCAAAAGAAACTATGGAAATTTATGCACCCTTGGCTGACCGAATGGGAATGCATACAATTAGAGATGAACTAGAAGATTTATCTTTTAAAGTTTTAAATAACGAAGCAAGAAAACTTATAAAGAAACGATTAGATGAAATTAAAGATGATAAAGTAAATAGTTTTAATTCGATTTCAATAGAATTTAGTGGAGTTCTAAACGAACATAAAATAAATGCTGAAATTATTGGTAGAGAAAAAACACCATTTTCTATTTGGAGAAAAGTTCAAAAAAAAAGGATATCACTAGAACAAATATCAGATATTATTGGATTTAGAGTAATACTCGATAACGTTGAAGACTGTTACAAAGCTCTTGGAATTTTTCACAATAGATGGAATTGTATTCCTGGAAAATTTAAAGACTATATTTCATCTCCTAAAATTAACAAATATCAATCACTACACACTTCAATTATAGGACCCAATAGAAGGCCGATTGAAATACAACTCAGAACTTTGCAAATGCATGAATTTGCTGAAAGAGGTATTGCCTCTCATTGGAAATATAAATCATCTGAAAAATTTAATTCATTAACATGGAAAGAATATGACTGGTTAGCTGATTTAGTTGAGATTATTGATAAGAATGAAAACCCAGAACATTTTTATGAATACACTAAGCTACAAATGTTTCAGGAAAATGTTTTTTGCTTTACCCCAAAAGGATCTGTAATAAAATTACCAAAAGATGCTACACCAATTGATTTTGCTTATGCGGTGCATACCAAAATTGGAAATAATACTGTAGCCTGTAAAATTAATGGTAATGATAGTGAACTACAAAGCTTACTTTATAATGGAGATGTTGTAGATATTATTACTTCCAAAAATAAATCACCATCTTTACACTGGATACCCATCACAAAAACAGGAAAAGCTAGGTCAGCTATTAGAAAATATTGGTATAAAAAAGGTGAAGAGAAAGCTCAAAGAGTTAAAAAATATAATACTACCCTATGGATCTCTTTACCAGATAAACCAGGGGAATTAGGGGAGGTTACGACTTTACTTGGAAAGCATAGTTTAAATATTTCAAGTGTAGAAATGAAGGAAAAATCTAAAGAATATATTAATTTTAGATTTAATCTAATCATACGTGACTTGAAGAACTTTACAAATTTTATCAGTGAGATAAAACAAAAGAAAATAAAATTTAAAATCATTAGACATGAGGATAACTGGTTAAAGGAACGTAATGCTTTCACACAAAAAATCTTTAAATATTTTAAAAAAAACTAACGCACTTTTAGAGGGTCATTTCATTCTTTCTTCAGGCTTACATTCGCCAAAATACATTCAATGTGCAAAGTTATTAAGCTTTCCTCATCTAGCAAAAGATATTTGCTCTTCACTGGCTAAAAAAATTAAAAAAGAATTTAAATCAATTGATTTAATTTTATCCCCTGCAATGGGTGGAGTTATTATTGGTTATGAGATTGGAAAGTTATTAAAAAAAGAAACGATATTCTGTGAAAGAGTAGATGGTAAATTTACATTAAGAAGGGGTTTTTATATTAAAAAAGGATCAAAAGTTCTTATTATTGAAGACGTTATAACAACGGGCAAATCAAGTTTAGAGTGTGTAAAATTAATCACAAAATCTGGAGCCAAACTTGTTGGGTTTGCATCCATTATAGATAGATCAACTAAAAAAACCTTAAAGATTAAAAAAAATATCATCTCACACATGAAAATTGATGTTCCCACATTTAAGAAAAATAATCTTCCAGAAAAACTTAGAAACACACTTATTACAGTGCCTGGAAGTAGATTTGTAAAATGAAAAGACTAGGTGTTAATATTGATCATGTGGCTACAGTTAGAAATGCAAGAGGTACGTTTCATCCCGATCCATATAATATTGCTAAACACGTTATGGAATGTGGTGCGAATTCTATAACAATACATTTAAGAGAAGACAGAAGACATATAAGAGATTCAGATGTTGTTAAAATTTGCAAAAATAAAAAAATTAAAACTAACTTAGAAATTTCATTAAATAATGAAATATTAAGAATAGCTTTGAAAAATAAACCTAATTTTATTTGCATAGTTCCAGAAAATAGAAAAGAAGTCACTACAGAGGGTGGTTTAAATCTCACTAAGAACTTTAATAAAATTAGAAATATTGTTAAAAAATTTAAAAAAAAAAAAATTAGAACTAGTTTATTCATTGACCCTAACTTAAGAGACATCAAAATTGCTAAAGAACTAAATGTTGACTGTGTAGAGTTACACACTGGAAAAATATCTGATTTAGTTAAATCTAAAAAAAATTACAGTCACGAATATAAAAAAATCAAGAGATGTTGTGAGTTTGCAAAAAAAATTAAATTAGAAGTACATGCAGGCCATGGACTGGATTATAAAACCACTTCAATTTTATCTAGATTGAAAGAAATTGTAGAGTTTAATATTGGCCACTTCATTATTGGTGAATCTATAGTTTTCGGTTTAAAAAATACAGTTAAAAAGTTTAAAAAGATATCTAATATATAAAAATGAAAATATTAGGCATAGGTGTAGATATTGTCGAGAACTCAAGAATTTCCAAATCTATAGAAAATAACCTTTTTGTTAAGCGTATTTTTTCAGATTTAGAAATTCTCACAGCAAAAAAAATAAAAGATAAAAAAAGTTTTTACTCAAAAAGATTTGCTGCAAAAGAGGCTTTTGCAAAATCAATTGGGACTGGATTTAGAACTAATCTTAATTTTAAAGATATTTCAATAACAAATGATAGACTTGGAAAACCAAAATTTGTAATCACTGAAAAGATTAAAAAAATTATTAAAAAAGAATTTAAAACATCTTCTTTTAATTTCTTTCTATCAATTTCAGACGAAAAAAAATATTCTATTGCTTACGTAATTTTACAAAAAAAATGAAAATAAATAATAATATTATAATTGAAAATGTTAAAACAATTTTTTATGCTCTAGTTATAGCTATAATTATAAGGTCTCTTTTTATTCAACCTTTTTATATCCCATCTTCTTCAATGGAACCTACATTATTGGTTGGGGATAGGCTTTTTGTTACTAAATACACTTATGGTTATAGTAGGCATTCATTTCCTTTTAGTCCACCCGTTATTAAAGGAAGAATATTTTCAAAAATACCAAAAACTGGTGATGTTATAGTTTTTAAAACACCAGCAGACAATAGAACTGATTATATTAAAAGACTTATAGGTTTACCTGGGGACAATATTCAGTTTATTGCGGGTGATTTATTTTTAAATAATAATCAAATATTAAAATCTAGAGTTTCTAAAACTGATATTATTTATTGTGGCAAACAAACTATAGAGGTTCATACATTTGAAGAAAAACTTCCTAATGGGAAAGTTCATTCCACTGTTTATTTAAAAAACTATAGCTTTCAAAATTCTGATATTTTTACAGTTCCAGAAAAACATTATTTTTTTTTAGGTGACAATAGAGACTGCTCCAAAGATAGTAGATATTTAACTAGCGTTGGGTATGTTCATGAAGACAATCTAGTTGGTAAGGCACAATTTATTTTTTTCTCATCAGATTTTAGAATTGCAAGTATTTTTTCTTTTTGGAAATGGCATAAAACAATTCGGTTTGATAGATTTCTTAAAAGAATTAACTAATGAAAATGAGCCCTATGAATCTTGAAAAAAAATTAAAAATAAAGTTCACAGATAAAAAAATTTTAATAAAAAGCTTAACACATAAAAGTTATGATTCAAAAAATAATAATGAAAAAATTGAATTTTTAGGTGATAGAGTTTTAGGATTAATTATTGCGAAAAAATTATTAGAAATTTATCCCGAAGAAAAAGAGGGAATATTAGATAAAAAATTTGCATCATTAGTAAATAAGAGAAAGTGCTTAGAAATAGCAAAAAAAATTGATTTAGAAAAATTTATTTTAGTGTTTAATCCTAAAAACAAAAAAATTATAATTGAAGATAAGGTGGTAGCAGATTGCTTGGAGGCTCTGATTGGTGGTATTTATCTTGATAAAGGTTTAAATTATACTGAAAAATTTATTCTAAATTTGTGGAGTGAGCACATTGCAGCAAGTGTTGTTACACAAATTGATGCTAAAACAAAACTACAAGAATATTCATTGAAAATTTTTAAAGTTTTACCTATTTATAAATTAATATCCAATACAGGTCCTAGGCATAAACCTCTGTTTAAAGTAGCGGTAAAATTAAAAGATACTAAATTTTTTACAGCTAATGGTGCCTCCAAAAAAGATGCAGAACAAAATGCAGCATCACTTTGTTTTGAGGGTATTTTTAAAAAATGAATTGGGATGATAGTGCCTATTTAATTTCTAAAAATCGTTATAGTGAAAATTCTATAATTGCTGAAGTTTTCACTAAACACCATGGAAAAATATCTGGGATAATTTTTGGTGGAACTTCAAAGAAAATCAAAAATTATCTACAAATAGGCAATAAAATTCATGTAAACTACAATACTAAAAGTCCAACTAGAATTGGTTATTTTAAGATAGAAATTTTAAAAGCTTTAACTCCACTTTATTTTGATGAAAATCAAAAACTATCTTGTATTTCTTCAGCTATGCATTTGATAAAACTACTCACAGCTGAAGCTCAATCCAATAAAGAAATTTTTACTTTAATTGATAAATTTTTTGAAATACTAACTTATAAAAATTGGATTCAAGAATATATTTTTTGGGAATTGGAATTGTTGAAATTATTAGGCTACGATCTTGAGCTAAAAAATATGGTTGAAAAAGAAGTTGTGGATGATAAAATTAATTATTTCGTTAAGTCAACAACTGAAAAAAAAATTATTCCAAATTTTTTAATAGAAAAAAATTATAAAAATGTTGATTTAAAGAATCTACTTAAAGGTTTAAAGCTTGTTACCGACTATCTAGAAAAAAGTATTTTAAAGCCTAATAACTTGAATATACCAAACTCTAGAACTCATTTTGTTAATCTTTTAAAGTAATTTACTTGATCAGGTTATTTATTCTATCAGCGTAGTAACTCACTATTGCACTCGCGCCGGCCCTTTTAAATGACATTAAACTTTCTAAAACAGAGTTTTTATCTATTAAACCTTTTTCGATACCATTACTTAGAAGACAGTATTCGCCAGACACTTGATAGGCTAATACTGGAATTTTAAAATTATCTTTAACAGTTTTGATAATGTCAAGATAAGGCATCCCTGGTTTAACCATAACCATATCCGCACCTTCTTTTATGTCTAGTGCAACCTCTCTAATGGCTTCATTACTATTTCTAAAATCCATTTGATAGCTTTTTTTATTACCTTTTAATAAACCTTTTGAACCTACCGCATCTCTAAATGGTCCATAAAAACTTGAAGCATACTTAACCGCATAAGAAAGTATCTGAACCATTTCGTGACCTTCTTTATCTAGAGCCTTTCTTATTTTACCAATTCTGCCATCCATCATGTCTGATGGAGCTAATACATCACAACCGATTTCAGCTTGTAGTAATGATTGATTTATTAAAACTTCAACAGTTTCATCATTCAAAACATAGCCTGCCTTTATTAAACCGTCATGACCATGCGAAGTATAGGGATCTAAAGCTACATCGCACATGATACCAATTTCATTTTTGTATCTTTTCTTGATATATTGAATTGCTTTGCAAACTAGGTTATCTTCATTTAAGGCTTCCGCACCAATATCATTTTTCATCGAATTCTTTGTATAAGGAAACAATGCAACCATAGGTATTTTATTTCTGATTGCTTTATCAACAATAATTCCAAGTTTATTTATTGTATATCGATATACATCAGGCATTGTTTTAATTGATTGTTTTTTGTTTTTCCCGTCAATAAGAAATATAGGTAATATAAAATCACTGCCTGAAAGGCTATTTTCTTGAATTAATCTTCTAGACCAATCATTTCTTCGGCTTCTTCTAAGCCTTAAATTTGGGTAATTTCCTGTAATCATGTTTTAATTTATTTTTAAAATGCGACAAATGTATTATACAAATATATATCAAAATGGGTAAAAAACAATCTACATGACTATTGATAACAAAAATATTGTAAACTTAGATCTTAAAAAAGAAGAAAAGATTCTAGATTTTAGTGATTTTCAAAAACAAAATATTAAATTTGACATTGATAAATTGCAGGAAGCATACAGCCAGATTATTCAAACTAAAAAATTTGAAGATGGAGGAGGTATTGCTCACTTTGGTGCAATTTCCTTAACACAAATCCCAGGTGACCCAGATTCTGTAAAAGGAAGTAAAGCTAGAGGTGTTTATTGGACAAAGCCAGATAAGTCAGGCAAAGAAGTTTCAAGAGATGTTACAATAGATGAGTCTGCTTATTCAGAATTTATACCTGACTATGAAAATACCTACTTTAAAGAAGTCTTTGATGTTCTATCAACTAAATATAAATTAGGTAGAATTAGGATTTTATTAAAAGAACCAAGGTCAACATTAAGTTGGCACAGAGATCCAGAACCAAGATTACACATCCCAATAATTACCAATCCTGGAGCAATTATGGTAGTAGATCATGTGGCTAAACATATGCCCGCTGATGGTTCTGTTTGGATTACCAATAATACAAAATATCACAATGCTTTTAATGGTGGTGAAGAAAATAGAATTCACTTAGTTGCATGTGTTTTAGATTATAAGTTTAATTAGTTTGAAAAAAATATTCTTATCATCTGATCATGCTGGTTATAAATTAAAAGAAAATATTAAACTTCATCTAGATAAAAAAAAAATTAAGTATACAGATTTAGGTCCCTTCAATAGTGATAAAGTTGATTATCCAGATTATGCTCATAAAGTAGCTAAAAAAGTTAAAATTAATAAAAATCATGTTGGTATACTAATTTGTGGGTCTGGCATGGGCATGAATATTGTGGCAAATAGACATAAAAATATACGTGCTGCACAATGTTTTAATTTAAAATCCACAAAATTATCAAGATTGCATAACGATGCAAATATCATTACATTAGGGTCAAGATTGCTTACAGAAAAAAATGCTTTAAATTGTGTCAGTGTTTTTTTAAATACAAAATTTGAAGGCGGAAGACACTTAAGAAGAATTAAAAAAATTTAACTATGTCTAGTGAAAAAAATTATTTAAATGATCAGTATAAAAGTTTTTTTGAAGATGGTTTATCGATAACAGACCCAGAACTATATAAAGCTATAAGTGATGAATTAAAAAGACAACAACAACATATTGAATTAATAGCTTCTGAGAATATTGTTTCACAAGCTGTTTTAGAAGCTCAAGGTTCTGTTTTAACGAATAAGTATGCTGAAGGTTATCCAGGAAAAAGATATTATAATGGTTGCGAACATGTTGATGTTGCAGAAAATTTAGCTATTGAAAGATTAAAAAAATTGTTTGATTGTAAGTTTGCCAATGCACAACCTCACTCTGGAGCTCAAGCGAATGGAGCTGTATTTTTAGCACTACTAAACCCAGGTGATACATTTATGGGAATGAGTTTAAACTCTGGTGGTCACATTACACATGGGTTAAAAATTTCAATGTCAGGCAAATGGTTTAATCCAATAGGTTACGATGTCGATAAAGAATCAGAACTTATTGATTATGATAATGTTGAAAAACTTGCTTTAGAACATAAACCAAAACTTATAATTTGTGGTGGAAGTGCTTATTCAAGAGTGATTGACTTTAAGAGATTTAGAGAGATTGCCGATAAGGTAGGAGCATATCTTATGGTGGATATGGCTCATTTTTCAGGTTTAGTTGCTGGTAAGGGTTATCCTAATCCTTGTGAGTATGCTCATGTTGTAACATCAACAACACACAAGGTTTTTAGAAGTGCGAGAGGTGGAATTATTTTAACAAACCATGAAGATCTAGCAAAAAAATTTAATACAGCTGTATTCCCTGGCTATCAAGGTGGACCATTGATGCATGTTATTGCAGCTAAAGCCGCAGGTTTTTTAGAAGCCTTAAGACCTGATTTTAAAGTCTATATCAAATCTGTTTTAGATAACGCTAAGATTTTATCAGAGACACTCAAGAACAATGGGTTTAAGATTTACTCTGGTGGAACAGATACACATTTAATGTTGGTTGATCTAAGACCTTTTAATGTTAAGGGCAATTTAGCTGCCGAAAGTCTTTCCAATGCCAATATTACTTGTAATAAAAATGGAATACCTTTTGATACAGAAAAACCAATGATCACCTCAGGTATTAGACTCGGAACTCAAGCCGCAACAACTAGAGGTTTTGGTCTGAAAGAGTTTCAAAAGGTTGGTGAGTTAATCACTAAAGTAGTAAAGGGTTTATCAGAGAACCCTGATGATAATAGTAAAATTGAAGAAGAAGTTAGAAACGAAGTTGTTGAACTTACATCTTTTTTTCCAATTTATAAAAATTTAAAATAAATGATTTGTTCAATTTGTAAAAAAGGTGAAACATCAGTTGTTGATTCTAGACCCACAGAGGATGGAACTGCAATAAGAAGAAGGAGATTGTGTGTATGCGGGGCAAGGTTTACTACCTTTGAAAGAGTTCAATTTAGAGAAATAATGGTAGTTAAAAAGAATGGAAGAAAATCATCTTTTGATCGAGATAAACTATCTAAATCTGTTTATATAGCACTTAAGAAGAGACCGATAGATACTGAAACAGCTGAAAAATTTATAAGCAAAATCTCAAGAGCATTAGAAGAGCTTGGACAAAGTGAAATTTCATCTAACATAATAGGAACTATGGTTATGGAGGGATTAAAAGAACTTGACCCTGTTGCTTACGTAAGATTTGCATCTGTTTACAGGAATTTTAGAGAAGAAAAAGATTTTGTACAATTCGTGGACAAATTAGATGTCTACAAGAAAAGATAAATTTTCAAAAAAAGACAAAAAATATATGAGTCTTGCTTTAACTTTAGCAAGTGCTCGTCATGGTCTTACAGGAAAAAACCCTTCAGTTGGGTGCGTCATAGCTAAAAATGACGAGATTATTTCTATTGGACAAACTGGCTATAATGGCAGACCACATGCCGAATATAATGCAATTAAAAATTCTAATGAAATTTTAGATGGCTCAACAATGTATATAACGCTAGAGCCATGCAATCATTATGGAAAAACACCACCCTGTACTAAAAATATTATTAAAAAAAAAATAAAAGAAATTATTTATTCTGTAGAAGATGTTGATAAGAAAGTTAAAGGAAAAAGTTTTAAGATCTTAAAGTCTAAGAATATTATTGTTAAAAAAGGTTTACTTAGCAAGGAAATAAATAATTTTTATGAGCCATATTTTTTTAATAGAAAAAATAAAATACCCTATGTTACTGGTAAAATTGCCTTATCAAAAAACGATTTAATTTATAGCAAGTGGACAAAAAGAATTACTGATATTCACTCAGATAAATTGACACATCTTTTAAGATATAAGAATGATTCATTGATGATTTCTTATAAAACTTTGAACGTGGATAACCCTAAATTAAATTGTAGAATTGACGGCCTGCATAAATTTTCACCTAAAAGAATTATTTTAGACAACAATTTAGAGATGAATATAAACTCATATATTTTTAAAACTGCAAATAAGAATAATACTGTTATTTTCTACAATAAAGCTAATAAGGCAAAAGTTTTATTATTTAAAAAGAAGGGCATTCAGTTAATAAGGTCTAGTTTATTAAAGAATAAAGATTTTGATATTAAATTAATTCTTAAAAAACTTTATATTTTGGGATGTAGAAACCTACTTGTTGAAGGTGGTAATAATCTATCTAAATATATTATAAACAACAAATTATTTAATGAATTTTATCTATTTAGAAGTCCAAAAAAATTATCAAAATTAGTAGCTTACAAGGAATTTAACTGCTTTAAAGAGCTATCACAAAAATATAAAACTAAAAAAAAAATTAATACACAATTAGGAAAAGATTCAATTACACTTTATAGAAATTAATATGTTTAATGGAATAATATTTAATCAGGGAGTTATTAAAAATTTTGAAAAAAGAAACAAGGGAATTAATATCTTTGTAAAATCAGATTTAAAATTATCAAAAAAAGATATAGGAGTTTCCGTTTCATGTGACGGTGTTTGCTTAACTTTAATAACCATTTCAGGTAAAATAATGGAATTTTACCTTTCAGATGAAACTATAAAAAGATCAAAATTTAGATTCTTAAAAGTTAAAGATAGAATTAACCTTGAATTACCTTTAAAATATGGTCAAAAAATATCAGGTCATATTTGTCAAGGACACATCGATACTGTTGGTAAAATTTCAAATATCAAGATAATTGATAAATCCTACTTATTTGAATTTGAAATTATTAAGAAAGAGAGAATGAATTTAATTGAAAAAGCATCGGTTTGTATAAATGGTATTTCTCTTACAATATCCAAATTAACTAAAAAAGGTTTTCAAATATGGGTGATTCCCCACACATATAAACTCACAAATTTATCCACTTTAAAGAAAAGTAGCTTAGTCAATATAGAGATAGATATCCTATCTAAATACGTTAGAAATTATTTTTATGAAAAAAAATAATTACTCATCAATTGAAAGCATCATTAATATTGCTAAAAAAGGTGGAATGTTCATTTTAGTTGATGATGAAAAAAGAGAAAATGAAGGTGATTTAATAATCTCAACATCAGACACTAATGCAAAAAATATAAATTTTATGGCTAAATTTGGCCGGGGATTGATTTGTTTAGCTATGGATAGCGTCCAAGCAAAAAAATTAAGTTTATCTTTAATGTCACCTGTAAATCAATCAAGAAACAAAACTGCATTTACCATATCAATTGAGGCTAAAAAGGGAATTACCACCGGTATATCTGCTAGAGATAGAGCTAAAACAATAAGGATTGCATCAAAAAAAAATGTAAATAAAAAAGAAATTGTATCACCAGGACATGTTTTTCCAATTATTGCAAAAGATGGCGGTGTTTTAGTTAGAGCAGGTCATACAGAGGCTTCAGTGGATATTTCAAAATTAGCCAAGAAAAATAATTCAGCTGTTATTTGTGAAATAATGAATGAAGATGGAACTATGGCTAAGGGCCAAGATTTATTTAATTTTGCAAAAAAACACAATTTACAGATTGGTAAGATAGAAGATCTTATTGCTTATCGTCTGAAAAAAGAAAAATTAATTAGATTAAAAAAACAATCCGACATTGTTGTTAAAAATCAAAAATATAAAATTCGAATATATGAAAATCTTTTAGATGGATCTGAACATTTTGCTTTAATTAAAGGAAATATTAAAAAAGGTATAGTGCCTAGAGTTAGAGTTATTTCATCAAACGTCGTTCAAAATTATTTAATTAATCAGCAACTACCAAATTCATTTAACAAAACTTTGAATTATTTTAAAAAATTTAATAACTGTGTTTTAGTATTTATTAAAGATACAAATCTAAGATCAGTTACACAGACTCTTAAGGATTATAAAAATAAAGATTTTTATAAAAAAGGTAATGATAAACTTATAAGAAATTACGGCATCGGTGCCCAAATAATTAAAGATTTGAAGATTAAAAATATGATATTAATTACTAAATCTCTTAAAAAAGTTATTGGTTTAGAAGGTTATGATATAAAGATTACTAAACAGGAAATCATTTGATGAAAAAAAAATTCTTAATAGTTATTGCTGATTACTACAAAGACATATCTAAAGGTTTACTTAATAGTGCGAAGACTGTATTACCAAAATCTAGTTTAATAGAAATTATCAGTGTCCCGGGTGTTTTTGAAATACCAGTCACAATATCAAAAAATATTAAAAGATACGATGCTTTTTTAGCTCTTGGATGCGTTATAAAAGGTCAAACACCGCACTTTGATTTTATTTCTCATGCTTCAACAGATGGGATAATGAAACTATCTATAGAAAATAAAAAACCTATTGGTAACGGAATTATTACCTGTCTTAATATGCGTCAAGCGATAGCTAGAAAAAAAAAGGGTAGAGAAGCGGCCAAGGCTGTAATATCTGTTCTTTCACAAAAATAATGAGAACTCCGTACAATCCCAATCAAAGTCCTAGAGTTATAATTATCCAAAAACTATACGGCAATTTTTTTAATGATGACACTGATTTAACCTTTCCTAAACATAGATTTAAAAAGTTTATTAAAGATGTTGTTTTGGGTACAATAGAAAGAGATGAAGTTATCAAAGAAGAGGTGAGAAAATATTTAAGTGAAGATTTGCAACTAACTAATTTAGATAAAGTTTTTCAAGTGATTATTAAATCAGCTATATTTGAATTTCTATATAAACCAAAAGTCTCTACAAAAATAATCATCAAAGAATACCTTGATGCATCAAATTTTTTTTTAGAGGATGGTCAAACCAAATATCTAAATGCAATGTTAGATAAGATAGCTAAAAAAATAAGAACTACTAATGCATGAATTTGAATTAATAAAAAATTATTTTCAAAAACTTTCTAAAAAATCTCCTAGTGCTCTAAATTTAAATGATGATGTTTTTTTTGATAAAAAAAATAAATTAGTAGTTTCTGTTGATACATACACCGAAGGTAATCATTTTATTGATTTTAAAAAACCTGATTTAGTTATTAAAAAAATAATTAGATCATCAATCTCAGATCTTATTTGTAAAGGAGTTAAACCTAAATATTATTTTATCTCTGGATCTGGTAATAAAAAAAGTTTTTCTAAATCAAATTTATCAAAAATTACCAAATCTCTCAATCAAGAACAAAATAAATATAAGATTTTACTAAGTGGTGGAGATACAGTTTTTTCAAACAAGCTAAGTTTTACAATAACCTCAATTGGTTATGCCAATAACATTGTATACAGAAATAAAGCTAAAATTAATGATGATATTTATGTTTCTGGAAATTTAGGAGATAGTTATTTAGGCTTATTAGTTTTAAAGAATAAACTTAAAATCAATAACCGATTAAAAAAGTATTTTATTGATCAATATTTTATGCCAAATATTCAATTAAAGTTAACAGATCAAATTAATAAATTTGCCAATACTTCAATTGATATCTCTGATGGACTATTAGCTGATCTTGATAAAATGATTAATAATCAAAAATTGTCTTACAAGCTTTTTTTAGACGATATTCCAATTTCAAATAATCTTAAAAAGATACTTGACCTTAAAAAACTATCAAAGATTAATTATGTTTCTAAGGGTGATGATTATCAAGTCTTATTTACAGCCTCAAAAGATAAGATGAGAATCATAAAAAAAATTGCTACTAATTGTAGAGTTAAGCTAACAAAAATTGGTTATATTCAAAGTTATGTTAAAAAATCAACCATTGTTGATGCCAAAAACGTGCAAATTAGCATTAAAAACAAAGGTTTTTTTCATAATTTTTAGTAAGTTAAATATTGCCTTTTAGTCCCTTTTTTGTATTGTCCGGACTTTAAATATTAAAATTTTTAACAACTAAACAACTACAAAGGTATTATGAATCCACTTATAGAAACAATATTACTTTACACCATAGCGGCAGGATCACTTGCTATTGTTTATGGTTTTTTTACTGGTTTAAACATTCTTAATTCAAGTGCTGGAAATGCAAAAATGCAAGAAATTGCATCTGCAATCCAAATTGGTGCAAAAGCTTATTTAGCAAGACAATATAAAACGATAGCTGTAGTTGGAGTTGTTGTTTTAATTATTATTTGCTGGGTATTTAATCCTTTAGTTGGTCTTGGTTATTTTATTGGTGCAACATTATCTGGAATAGCTGGATATGTTGGAATGTTAGTTTCGGTTCAAGCTAATGTTAGAACTGCTGAAGCATCAAGAAAAGGTTTAGCCAGCGGACTTGCTGTAGCTTTTAAATCTGGTGCTGTTACAGGAATGCTTGTTGCTGGTTTGGCTTTATTAGCTATAGCAGTTTATTATTATATTTTATTAAGAATGGGTATTGACGATAGAGAGGTCGTTAATGCATTAGTTGCATTAGGTTTTGGTGCTTCTTTAATATCAATTTTTGCAAGATTAGGTGGTGGAATTTTTACAAAAGGTGCTGATGTTGGTGCTGATCTAGTTGGTAAGGTTGAAGCAGGTATACCTGAGGATGATCCTAGAAACCCAGCAGTAATAG
>Ga0307986_10000493_pt1 | contig 29447 bp, 42 predicted proteins | sample EllFjometageno82_FD_203170 | JGI IMG/M metagenome (GOLD analysis project Ga0307986, IMG submission 203170) | Marine microbial communities from Ellis Fjord, Antarctic Ocean - #82 | ecosystem: Environmental > Aquatic > Marine > Unclassified | place: Southern Ocean | collected 2014-10-09 | reverse complement strand
TAGTATTTTGGCGGTATTTTTGGTTGGAATGTAGTACCTACTTTATGGAACTAAACGCTGCCACAAAATAACCTGTCAGTTATTTTCATTCAAAAATAAATTAATTAATTAATTTAAAAATTTATGCCAACTATTAACCAGTTGTTAAGAAAGAAACGAACTAGACCTGTAGCAAGAAATAAAGTTCCTGCACTTGAAAAACAGCCTTTAAAAAGAGGTGTTTGTCTTAAAGTTTATACAACAACTCCAAAAAAACCAAACTCAGCATTAAGAAAAGTAGCCAGAGTTAGATTGTCAAATGGTTTTGAAGTTACCGCATACATTGGTGGTGAAGGTCATAATCTTCAAGAACACTCAGTTGTCTTAATAAGAGGTGGTCGTGTAAAAGATTTACCTGGTGTTCGTTATCATATTCTTAGAGGAAATTTAGATACACAAGCGGTTGCAAATAGAAAGAAACGTAGATCTTTGTATGGAACTAAAAAAGGTAAATAATTATGTCTAGAAAAAAAACTCAACCAAAAAAAGTTGTTACTCCTGACCCAATATTTAAATCAACCATCATTCCTAAATTAATTAACTCTATTATGTATGATGGAAAAAAAGTTGTCGCAGAAAAAATTGTATATGAGGCAATTGAAAAAATTAAATCCAAAACTAAAGAAGAACCAATAAATGTTTTTAATGAAGCAATAAATAACATCAAACCCACAGTTGAAGTTAGATCCAGAAGAGTTGGTGGCGCAACATATCAAGTTCCTGTTGAAGTAAAATCAAATAGAGCCCAAGCCCTAGCTATTAGATGGTTAGTCGATGCTTCAAGAAAAAGAAAAGACAAACACATGTCAGATAAAATTTTTAATGAATTGTATGATGCTTATGAAAAAAAAGGGTCTGCAGTTAAAAAAAGAGAAGATGTACATAAAATGGCAGAGTCGAATAAGGCTTTTGCTCATTTTAGGTGGTAAAAAATTATGGCTAGAACGAATACATTAGATACATATAGAAATATTGGAATTATGGCTCATATTGATGCTGGTAAAACCACCACAACTGAAAGAATTTTATATTACACAGGAAAAAGTCATAAAATTGGTGAAGTCCATGATGGTGCTGCAACAATGGACTGGATGGAACAAGAACAAGAAAGAGGAATTACAATTACCTCAGCTGCTACAACATGTTTTTGGAACGACCACAGAATCAATATTATTGACACCCCAGGTCACGTTGATTTCACTATTGAAGTTGAAAGATCATTAAAAGTTTTAGATGGTGCAGTATGTGTTTTCGATGGTGTAGCAGGTGTTGAACCTCAATCAGAAACTGTATGGAGACAAGCGGATAAATATAAAGTTCCAAGGATTTGTTTTGTTAACAAATTAGATAGAACGGGTGCTGATTTTTTTAGATGTGTAGATATGATTAGAGATAGACTTGGTTGCAAACCTTTAGTTATACAAGTTCCAATTGGTATTGAGGCTTCTTTAACAGGTGTAGTTGATCTAGTTAAAATGAAAGCTCAAGTTTGGAAAAATGAGGCTCTAGGTGCTGAATGGGAATACAAAGAAATTCCAGAAGATTTAAAAGAAATTACTCAAAAATACAGAACAGAACTTGTTGAAATGGCTGTTGAACAAGATGAAAAATTAATGGAAAGTTACTTAAATGGTGATGAAATTAAAGAAGAAGATTTAGTTAAATGCATAAGAAAAGGCACATTAAACTTTAGTTTTGTGCCGATAGCTACAGGTTCAGCTTTTAAAAACAAAGGTGTTCAGCCATTGCTTGACGCTGTTATTAATTACCTTCCAAGTCCTATTGATATTGGATCTATTAATGGAACAAAGCCTGGAAGTGAAGATGTTGTTGAAATGAAATTTGATGATGGTGCTGGTTTTTCTGCATTAGCTTTTAAAGTTGCTAACGATCCATTTGTCGGATCATTAACATTTATAAGAATTTACTCTGGAACAATTAAAACTGGAACAGCAGTTTATAATACTTCAAAAGAGAAAGAAGAAAGAGTTGGTAGAATGCTTTTGATGCATGCAAATTCAAGAGAAGATATTAAAGAAGCAAATGCAGGTGATATTGTTGCTCTAGCTGGACTTAAATATACAATAACAGGACATACTTTATGTGATGAAGCAACCCCAGTTTTACTTGAACCAATGGAATTTCCAGAACCTGTAATTGAAATTGCTGTAGAGCCTAAAACAAAAGCTGACCAAGAAAAGATGGGTGAAGCACTAGCTAGATTAGCTAAAGAAGATCCTTCATTTAGAGTAACCTCAGATGAAGAATCTGGTCAAACAATTATTAAAGGTATGGGGGAATTGCACTTGGATATTATTGTTGATCGAATGAAAAGAGAATTTAATGTTGAAGCAAATATTGGTGCACCTCAAGTAGCTTATCGTGAAACAATTCAAAATGCTTCGGAGTTTGAGTATACACATAAAAAACAAAGTGGTGGTGCTGGACAATTTGCAAAAGTTAAACTTTTAGTAGAACCCCAAGAACCTGGCAAAGGTAGAGAGGTTGATAGCAAAATTAAAGGTGGATCAATTCCTAAAGAATTTATTCCTGGTGTTGAAAAAGGTATTGAAACCATATCTGATGGTGGAATTTTAGCTGGTTTTCCATTAATTGATTTTAAAGTTACAATTCTAGATGGACTACATCATGATGTAGATTCTAGTGTTCTTGCATTTGAACTTGCTGGTAGAGCTTGTTTTAAAGAGGCATGTACAAGAGGTGGATTAAAATTATTGGAACCAGTAATGAGAGTCGAAGTTGTAACACCTGAGGATTATATGGGAGATGTTATTGGTGATTTAAATAGTAGAAGAGGTCAAATAAGTGAACAAGAAAGCAGAGGTAATGCAACGGTTATAACAGCAATGGTTCCTTTAGCTAATATGTTTGGATATATAAATAGTTTAAGATCAATGTCTCAAGGAAGGGCCCAATACTCAATGTTCTTTGACCATTATTCTAAAGTCCCACAAAACGTGCAGGATGAAGTAACTAAAAAGATTGCTGGATAATTATTATGGAAAAACAAAATATCAGAATTAAGTTAAGAGCTTATGACAATAAGATCTTAGATGCATCTACTGAAGAGATTGTTAATACTGTTAAGAGAACAGGTGCTACAGTTAAGGGTCCAATACCTTTACCAACTAGAATCGAAAAGTATACGGTTCTTAAAGGTCCTCATATTGATAAAAAAAGTAGAGAACAATTTGAAACAAGAACACACAAAAGATTAATCGATATTATCGAACCTACTCCTCAAACTGTAGAAGCTTTGATGAAACTAGATTTGGCGTCAGGTGTCGATGTGGAGATAAAAATTTAACTATGACTGAAATAGCTTTAATCGGTAAAAAAATTGGAATGACTAGAGAGTTTTATAAAACTGGTCGTTTAGTTCCAGTAACAGTAATTAAGATGGAAAAAGCTAGAGTTATTAGCGTTATTGAAGAAGATAAGCGTGGATATAAAGCTGTACAATTGGGGTTTGGTAATATTAAAAATTCAAAACTCACAAAAGCTATGAAGGGCATGTATGCAAAGAAGAATACAGAAGCTAAGAAAAAATTAAAAGAGTTTAGAGTTAAAAACACCGAAGAGTACAAAGAAGGTAACGAATTTGGATTAGAAATATTCAACGAAGTAAAATTTGTAGACACTACCTCTAAAACTATTGGTAAAGGTTTTGCTGGTGCTATGAAAAGACATAATTTTGGTGGTTTAAGAGCAACCCACGGTGTATCCGTTTCACACAGATCACATGGTTCAACAGGTCAAAGACAAGATCCTGGTAAAGTTTTTAAAGGAAAAAAAATGGCTGGTCATATGGGTGACAGAGTGAGAACTATGCAAAATTTAGAAATTATTAAAGCTGATTTAGAAAATGAATTATTATATTTAAAAGGTTCAATCCCTGGCTGCAAGAACTCTGAAATTCTAGTTAAACAGTCAGTTAAAGTTATCAATAAAATGACTATTAAAGAAAAAATTGCAGCTGCAGAAGAAGCTAAAAAAACACCAGATAAAAAGAAAAGATAATGAAAATCGATAAAATAAATTTAGCAGGAAAAAATGGATCAATTGAAGTTTTAGATAAAATTTTTTCAGCAAAAATAAACAAGAAGTTGGTAGATAATGTTTTGTATAAAACTAATGCTAATTACAAAGGTAGACACGCTAAAACCAAACAACAAAATGAAATTGCTGGATCTACATCAAAAATTTATGCTCAAAAAGGAACTGGTGGAGCTCGTCACGCAAGTAGAAAAGCACCCATCTTCGTAGGTGGAGGTGTAGCTCATGGTCCTAAAGGTGAATTAGCTTATAAAAAAAGAAAACTTAATAAAAGTGAGAAAAAATTAAGTATAGCTTCATTGATCACTGAAAAGAATAAACTTAATAATTTATTAATTTTTAGTGACTTTACCAATGAAATTAAAAAAACCAAAGAAATGCATTCAATTATTAAAAAATTCGAAATAACTCATTCATTAATAATTTTAGATAAGAATTCAAAAGAAAAAGTTGAAAAATCTATGAGAAATATTCCTAACGTTAAAGTAACAGATGTTAATCACTTTAGTGCCTTTGATATTATTAAATTTAAAAAAGTTGTGTTTACTGAAAGTTCAATTAAAGAACTAGAAAAGAGATATTCTTAAAATGGATAAAATACATTTATACGATAAAATTTTATCACCTATGGTTACTGAAAAGACTACTAATCTTTCTGAACAAAATAAAATTGTATTTAAGGTTCCAAGAGAAGCTAACAAGACTAATTTAAAAAAAAATATTGAAAAAATTTTTAAAGTTAATGTTATAAAAATTAATATTATAAATAAACAGAACAGAAAAGTCGTTAAAAGAGGAAAAAAAGTAAATATTCAGGGGTATAAAAAAGCAATTATAACTCTAAAAAAAGGTCAAAGCATTGATCTAACAACAGGAATTTAAATAATGGCATTAAAAACTTTTAAACCATATACAAAATCTACGAGGGGAACTGTTCTTGTTGATAGATCCGGTTTATGGAAAGGTAAACCTTATAAACCGTTGATTGAACCAAAAAATTCAATGCGTGGAAGAAATAACAATGGCCACATTACATCTAGAAATATGTCAGGTGGTGGACATAAGAAAATGTATAGACTTGTAGATTTTTATAGGAAAAAATTTGATTTACCAGGCACTGTTGAACGTATCGAATACGATCCAAACAGATCGTGCTATATTATGTTAATTAAGTTTGAAGATGGTGCACATTTTTACTATTTAGCACCTCAAAAAATTAATGTTGGTGATGTTATAGAAAATGGATCTGCAAAAGAAATTAAAGTTGGAAATTGTATGCCATTAAGAGACATACCAGTTGGTGTAAATATTCATAACGTTGAACTGCAACCAGGTGGTGGTGGTAAAATAGCTAGATCCGCAGGTACCTCTGTTACAATTAGTGGGTTAGATGGTAACTATTCATTAGTTAAAATGACTTCGGGTGAAGTTAGAAAAATAGATTCAAGATGCATGGCAACCATAGGTGTTTTGTCAAACCCTGACCAAAAAAATATTAAAATTGGTAAAGCAGGAAGATCAAGATGGTTAGGCAGAAGACCACACACTAGAGGAGTTGTGATGAACCCAGTTGATCACCCACATGGTGGTGGTGAAGGTAAAAGTGCTGGTGGAAGACATCCAGTATCACCAACAGGTCAAGGTGCAAAAGGATTAAAAACAAGAACAAATGCAAGAACAGATAAATTTATTGTCAAAAAAAGAAACAAAAGAAAGGATTCTAAAAAATAATGGCTAGATCAGTGTGGAAAGGACCTTTTGTTGAAGAGAGCTTAATTAAAAAAGTTGAAAAACAAAAACTTGATCCTAAAAAAATGCCAATTAAAACCTGGTCAAGAAAATCAACAATAATTCCTGAATTTATTGGAGTTAGTTTTTTGATTTATAATGGAAAAAAATTTATACCAGTTACTATTTCAGAAGATATGGTAGGCCATAAACTTGGTGAATTTTCTCCTACAAGAACATTTTTTGGTCATACACCTGCAGATAAAAAAGCAAAACCAGCAACAGCAGTTAAAAAATAATTATGAATAAGAAAAAGAAAATTAACAGAAAAAAAACAGATACAGTTAGATCAGTAAATAACAATATCAGATCTAGTGTTAGAAAGCTTAACCCAATTCTAAAAGCAATTGTTGGAAAAAAAGTTGATGTTGCCATTAGAGAATTGCAATTTTCTGCAAAAAGAATAACAAAAGAAATTAGAAAAACTGTTTCTTCAGCTATTGCAAATGCTGAAAATAATAACCAATACGATATCGATAAGTTAATTGTTAAAGAGGCTTATTGTGGAAAAAAAGTTATAATGAAAAGATTTAGACCCAGAGCAAAAGGAAGAGCGGCACCAATTTTAAAACCTTATTCAACAATTACGATTATATTATCAGAATCAAAACAAATGGAGAGTCATGGGACAAAAAGTTAATCCAGTAGGGTTTAGACTTGGTGTGAATAGAGGTTGGGACTCTGTTTGGTATGCTAAAAAGAAAGATTTTGGAAATTATCTAATAGAAGATTTTAAAATTAGAGCTTACATCAAAAAAAATGTTGTTAATTCTGGCGTATCAAAAGTTATGATTGAAAGAACTTCTAACAAGTGTTTTGTTACTATTTATACCTCTAGACCAGGGTTTGTTATTGGTAAGAAGGGTAGTGACATTGATAAAATTAAAAATAATTTATCTAAATTTACTAGTAATGAAGTATCGTTAAATATTAAGGAAGTTAAAAAACCTGAAACTAACGCTTATTTAGTAGCTGAAAATATTGCTCAACAACTTGTAAAAAGAATATCTTACAGAAGAGCAATGAAAAGAGCTATGCAATCATGTATGAGATTGGGTTCTAAAGGCATTAAGGTTTCAATAAGTGGAAGATTAGGTGGTAATGAGATTGCTAGAACTGAATGGTTAAGAGAAGGTAGTATTCCATCTCACACATTAAGAGCTGACATTGATTATGCTGAAGCTGAAGCTTTAACTACTTTCGGAATAATTGGAATTAAAGTTTGGATTTATAAAGGTGAAGTATTTGCTAAAGAGTTTAGCCAAGAAACAAATAAAATAGCACCCAAACAGGATATAAAATAACCATGTTACAACCAGTTAGATCAAAATATAGAAAAGCACACAAAGGTAGAATTCATGGTGTAGCCACACGTGCATCTAAAATTAATTATGGCTCATTTGCATTAAAAGCAATGGCACCTGAAAGAATTATTGGAAAACAAATTGAAGCTGCAAGAGTAGCTTTGACTAGACATATGAAGAGACAAGGCCGTGTTTGGACTAGAATTTTCCCAAACATACCAGTTTCCAAGAAACCCGTTGAAGTACGTATGGGTAAAGGTAAGGGTGCCCCTGAGTATTGGGCTTGTAGAGTTAAACCAGGGAGAATTTTATTTGAAATTGATGGTGTATCAGAAGCAATAGCTAAAGAAGCACTCTATAAAGCATCAGCTAAATTACCAATTAAAACTAAATTTATAAAAAGATTTGCTTAACATGAAAAAACAAGAAATTAAAAAATTATCCAAAGATGAAGTAATCAAAAATATAGATAAATTGAAAAAAGATTTATTTAATTTTAGATTTCAAAGAATTAATGCTGAAATTAAAGATCCATCTAAAATTGGACAAACAAAAAAAACGATAGCAAGATTAAAAACTATACTAAAAGGAAAATTAAATGCCTAAAAAGATATTAACTGGAGTAGTTACTAGTGATAAGCCTAATAAAACAATTACAGTAGCTGTAGAGAGAAAATATTCACATCCTGTACTTAAAAAAGTAGTTAAAGTTAAAAAGAAATATAATGCTCATGATGAAAATAATAAATTTAAAACTGGAGATAAGGTTTCTATAATTGAATGCAAACCTTTCTCTAAAAATAAAAAATTTCAAGTTATGGATGGTTCTAAATGATACAAGTACAAACTGAAATGTTAGTTGCAGACAATACTGGTGCCAAACGAATTGAGTGTATTAAAGTTTTAGGTGGATCAAAACGTAGATATGCTAGCATTGGTGATACAATTGTTGTTGCTGTAAAAGAAGCTATACCTAAAGGAAAAGTTAAAAAAGGCTCTGTTCATAAAGCTGTAGTTGTTAGAGTTAAAAAAGGTATCCATAGAGATGATGGATCTAAAGTTAAATTTGATAACAATGCTGCTGTTTTAGTTGATGATAAGGGAGAACCAGTTGGTACTAGAATTTTTGGCCCAGTAACAAGAGAATTAAGAAATAGAGGTCAAATGAAAATAATTTCATTGGCTCCTGAGGTTTTATAAAATGATTAAAAAAGGTTCAAAAGTAAAAGTATTAACTGGAAGAGATAAAAAAAAAGAAGGTGATGTTATTGAAGTAGATAGACCTAATAACAGGGCGAAAGTTCAAGGAATTAATATAGTGAAAAAGCATGTTAAAACAACCAAAGAAAAAAAAGGTGGAATAATATCTAAAGAAAGTTTTATTCATATTTCAAACCTTGCTCTTGTTGATGCGAAAAATAAAACAAAAAAAACTGAGGCTAAAAAATAATGACACCTAGATTAAAAGAACTATATTATAAAGAAATCCAGCCTGCACTTAAGGAGAAATTAGGTTTTAAAAATACCTACCAAGGCCCTAAAGTTGTTAAAGTTGTTATTAATATGGGTTTAGGTCTTGATGGCGCTGATGCTAAAATAATGAAATCTACTGAAGAAGATTTAGGAAAAATTACCGGCCAAAAGCCTATTGTTACTAAATTCAAGAAATCTGTTGCCAACTTTAAAACAAGAAAAGGCACTAACGCAGGATTAAAAGTTACCTTAAGAGGTAACAAAATGTATGAATTTATTGATAGACTGGTTAACATTGCCTTACCTAGAATTAAAGATTTTAGAGGTTTATCTCCTAAAGGTTTTGATAAATTTGGTAATTATACTTTTGGAATTAAAGAGCATATAATTTTTCCTGAAGTTAATTTTGATAGGATAGATAAAATTAGAGGGCTTGATGTAGTAGTTGTTATTGCTGCTATGAATAAAGAGCATAGTTTCGCCCTTTTGGAAAAATTAAATTTTCCATTCATTAAAAAAGGAGACAATTAAAAATGGCTAAAGTAAGTGCAGTTAACAAAAATGAAAAAAGAATTAAACTTTCTGATAGACTTTTCAAGAAGAGACAAGCCTTGAAAAAAATTGTTATGGATAAGAAAATTTCATTAGAAGAAAGATTTAAAGCACAACAAAAATTATCTAATTTACCTAGAAACTCTGCAAAAAATAGAGTGATGAATAGGTGTCAAATCACTGGAAGACCCCATGGTGTTTACAGAAAATTAAAAATATCAAGAATAGCCTTAAGAGACTTAGGATTGCACGGATTAATTCCAGGCATGACGAAGTCTAGCTGGTAGAAAGGAACATATGAGTTTAAGTGACCCAATAGGAGATATGATAGCAAGAATTAAGAATGCTTTAGTGAGAAACCATAAGAAGGTGGCGTTACCTTCATCTAACTTTAAAGTTAAGATTGCTGATATATTAAAAAATGAAGGTTTTATTAAGGAATATAAAATTGATACAGAGGACAAAAAACCTACACTATCAATTGATTTAAAGTATTACTCTGGAAACCCAGTTATTAGTACATTCGAAAGAGTATCAAAACCGGGAAGAAGGATTTTTTCTAGCGCAGATAGCTTGCCAAAGATTAATGGTGGTCTTGGAGTTGCAATCATATCAACTCCAAAAGGTGTAATGACTGACGTTGATGCTAGAAAACAAAAAGTTGGTGGTGAAATAATCTGTAAGGTATTTTAATGTCTAAAATCGGTAAAATAAGTATCTCAATTCCAGAAAAAGTTAAGGCTGTAATGTCTGGTAATATCCTTAATATTGAAGGACCATTAGGGAAAAAATCTCTTAATGTTGATATTGAAATGTTTAATGTTGATATTGCTGATGGTAAAGAAATATCAATTAAACCAAAAAAATTAGATAAGAACTCAAAAAGATTATGGGGCATGAATAGAAGTTTGATTAATAATGCTGTGATTGGTTCAAGTACTGGTTATGAAAAAGTACTAGAGTTGGTTGGTGTTGGATATAGAGCAGCACTAAAAGATAAACAGTTAAATCTACAGCTAGGTTATAGTCACGATATAAATTTTGATATACCGGAGGGTATTACTATCGTTGTTGAAAAACAAACAACTGTTAAAGTTAGTGGATCTGATAAACAACAAGTAGGAATGGTTTGTTCAAAAATTAAGTCGTTTAGAAAACCTGAACCTTACAAAGGTAAGGGAATAAGAGAAAAAGGTCAGTATATATTAAGAAAAGAAGGAAAGAAAAAATAATGAAATTAAACACTATTGATAGAAAAAAGTTCAGAGTAACCAATAAAGTTAAAAGAGTTTCTTCTTCGGATAGATTTAGATTAAGCATCTCAAGGTCTTTGAATAATATATCTGCTCAAATAATTGATGATGTTAAAAATATTACTTTACTATCTTGTTCCTCAATTGAAAAAGATGTTAAGGCAATGAATAAAGTTAATAAAACAGAGATTTCAAAAATCGTTGCTGAAAAACTTGCAAAAAAAGCAGTAGAGAAAAAAATAACAAAGATTTATTTTGATAGAGGTGTTTACAAATATCATGGTAGAGTTAAGGCATTCGCTGAAACGTTACGTAAAAATGGAATGGAATTTTAATTATGGATTTTAAGAAAAAAAACGATGATGGCATTTTAGAGAAATTAGTTCACATTAATAGAATTACAAAAGTTGTGAAGGGTGGACGTAGATTTGGTTTTTCAGCACTTGTAGTTGTAGGTAATCAAGCTGGTAAAATTGGTGTAGCTCACGCTAAAGCCAAACAAGTTCCTGATGCAATTAAGAAAGCTAATGAAAATGCTAGAAGAGTGTTAATTCATATCCCCTTAAGAGAGGGCAGAACTATCCACCACGATGTTTATGGAAAAGATGGCGCTGGGAAAATTATTTTAAGATCTGCCCCTAAAGGGACAGGTATTATCGCAGGTGGTCCAGTTAGAGCAGTTTGTGAAGTTTTAGGAATTAAAGACATAGTTGCTAAATCAATGGGAACATCGAACCCACACAACATGATAAGAGCTACGATGAAAGCACTTTCTAAACAAAATTCGCCAAAACACATAGCAACAATTAGAAATAAAAAGATTTCTGATGTAATTGAAAAAAGAGGATAATGACCACATTAAATACAACTGGTAAGGTTTTATACAAAAAAAGAATGAGAGTCGGTAGAGGTATCGGTTCTGGTAAGGGTAAGACTTCAGGAAGAGGTGTTAAGGGTCAAAAATCTAGATCAGGTGTAGCTATTAAAGCTTTTGAAGGTGGTCAAATGCCTTTATACAGAAGATTACCTAAAAGAGGATTTAATGCTATTAAAAGATATCAAGCTATAATTGCAATCATGAACCTAGAAAAAATTCAATCTTACATCGATGAAAAAACTATTAAATCAAGTGACCTGATAAACATGGCATTACTTATAAAATTAAAATTAATCAATAAAAATTCTCAAAAATTAAAGATACTTGGTACAGGTGATATTAAAGATAAAGTCAGTATTGAAGCTGATTTAATATCAAAATCAGCAGTAGTAAAACTAGAGAAAGCTGGTGGCTCAATACAGTTAAAAAAATAATTAAGATATTATGAGTTCATCTTCTCAAACTAATGATCTTAAAAATCGAATATTTTTTACAATATTTATACTAGCAATTTACAGATTTGGTACATTTGTACCTATTCCAGGTATTGACCCTGAACAATTACAGACAATGATGAGTGGTAATCAAAAAGGATTACTTGGAATGTTTAATGTTTTTTCAGGTGGTGCCGTAAGTAGAATGGCAATTTTTGCCCTAGGAATAATGCCCTACATTTCTTCATCTATTATTGTTCAATTATTAACAGGTGTATCTGATTATTTTAAAAACTTAAAAGCTCAAGGAGAAATAGGAAGAGCTAAGATTACTCAAATAACAAGATATGGAACTGTTTTATTAGCCACTATCCAAGGTTATGGTTTATCTATTGGTTTACAGTCCTCTCCAGATTTAGTTATTAATCCTGGCTCATTTTTTACAATAACAGCAGTAACAACTATTGTTGCCGGAACAATGTTTTTAATGTGGCTTGGTGAGCAAATAACACAAAGAGGTATTGGTAATGGTATTTCTTTAATTATCTTTGCTGGAATTGTTGCTGAAATTCCAAGAGCTTTAGTCACTACGTTTGAACTAGGAAGAACAGGTGCAGTCTCAACAGTTATGATTATTGCAATTTTTGTTCTTTTAGTAGGAACTATTATGTTTATTGTTTTTATGGAAAGAGCCTTAAGAAAGATCCTAATAAATTATCCTAAAAGACAAATGGGAAATAAAATGTATGGTGGTGAGTCTTCTCATTTACCTTTAAAGATTAACCAAGCAGGTGTAATACCTGCAATTTTTGCATCAGCATTATTATTATTACCGGTAACTTTTTCTAATTTTAGTTTTTCAGATAATGATACATTCTTAAATATTAGCTCATACTTTACACAAGGACAGCCACTTTATATGCTGCTGTATGCATCTGGAATAATATTTTTCACTTTTTTTTATACATCTATTACTTTTAATCCTGTAGAGACCGCTGATAATTTAAGAAAATATGGTGGTTTTGTGCCAGGTATTAGACCAGGAGAAAATACAGCTCTATATATTGAAAAAATTGTTACAAAACTTACGACAATAGGTGCTCTTTATTTAACTACTGTTTGTTTAATGCCTGAGTTTTTAATCGCAAATTATCCAATACCATTTTATTTAGGTGGAACATCCATATTAATTGTTGTTGTTGTTGCAATTGATACAGTAACGCAAATTCAAACAAGATTAATGAGCTCTCAATATGAGCAACTAGTCAAAAAAACAAAATTCGGTAAGTAAACAGTGAATATAATTTTATTCGGTCCTCCAGGTGCTGGTAAGGGGACTCAAGCTCAATTTATTGTAAAAAAGCATAACTATTTTCAACTATCAACAGGAAACCTCTTAAGAGAAGAGGTTAACTTAAAAACAGTTCTAGGATCAGAAATTGAAAGATTGATATCAAATGGTAAATTTGTATTAGATAAAACTGTTAACACATTACTAAGACAATCTATTACTAACTTGAAATTTCGAGATAGAATTATTTTTGATGGTTATCCTAGAAATGTAGAACAAGCCAAGAATTTAGAATTAATTTTAAAAGAATTTGATCAAAATATTGGACATATTATTTTTTTGAATGTTTCAAAAGATATAATTGAAAAACGTATTATGGGCCGAGTGACTTGTGAAAAATGCCAAATGACATTAAATGAGTTTTTTAATAAAGATCAGATTGAACTTCATCCTTGTGGTAAGGAATTTTTGAAGAAAAGAAAAGATGACAATATAGACATAGTTATTGCAAGATATGATACCTACATGTCTGCTACAAAGCCTGTGCTAGATTTTTACGCCAAAAAAGGAAATTTTACTGAAATTGATGGTGCTGCTGAAATTGAGCAAATAACTAGCAAAATCAATGAACTTCTTGAGGTTTAAGGCGTTGACTTTAGAACATCTTCTTATATAAAAGGCTAAATTTATTCTCAAAATTATGGCTCGTATAGCAGGTGTAAACATCCCACAAAACAAACTCGTCTACATAGGATTAACATATATTTATGGTATTGGTGATAAGTTTTCAAATCAGATTTGCACTTCATTAGAAATTCCAAAAGCTAAAAGAATTAATGAATTAACTGATGCTGATATTTTAAAAATTAGAGAATATATTGATGCAAATTTTAAAGTAGAAGGTGATCTTAGAAGAGATTATTCTTTAACTATCAAGAGACTGATTGATCTTGCTTGTTACAGAGGATCAAGACATAGAAAAAAACTTCCAGTTAGAGGACAAAGAACAAGATGTAATGCACGTACTAGAAAAGGTAAGGCTATTGCAATCGCAGGTAAAAAATTAACACCACTTAAAAAATAAATAATTTATGGCTAAAGTAGATAAAATTGATACCCCAGATTCTTCAGTAGAAAAAAAAGTTGAAAAAAAAGTAACAAAGGGTTCTAAAAAAAGTTCATACTCAAAAAAAAAAAAAATTAAAAAAAATATTCTTAATGGTGTTGCTTATGTACAGTCAACATTCAATAATACCATTATTTCAATAGCTGACACTAATGGAAATGTTATCTCTTGGGCCTCCGCTGGCCAAAAGGGTTTTAAAGGTTCAAGAAAATCTACTCCATATGCTGCACAAATCGCAGCAGACTCTGCTGCATCTAAAGCATTAGAATATGGAATGAAAACATTAACGGTTCAAGTTAAAGGACCTGGTTCTGGCAGAGAAACAGCTTTAAGGGCCTTGCAAGCAAAAGGATTTAAAATCCTTTCAATAAAAGATACAACACCAATGCCACATAACGGCGTAAGACCACCAAAGAAAAGGAGAGTTTAATAAATGGAAAGTTTAAATGCAAATGCTAAAAATTGGAAAGCATTAATTAAACCAGCCCAACTAGATGTTAAGATTAGTGATGATAAATCACAAGCAAAAATTATAGCTGAACCTCTAGAAAAAGGCTACGGCTTAACTTTAGGAAATTCTTTAAGAAGAATTTTACTTTCATCTATAAGGGGAACAGCAGTAACCTCTATTCAAATTGATGGAGTATTGCATGAATTTACTTCTATTAAAGGTGTAAGAGAAGATGTGACCGATATTGTTCTAAATGTTAAATCTTTAGCATTAAAAAGTTCCTCTGATACGAATAAAAAACTTATTCTAGACGCTAAAGGACCTGGAGAAATTAAAGCTTCAGATATAGCTCCAATGGCTGATATCGAAATATTAAATCCAGATTTAGTTATCTGTAACTTAGATGAAAAAACTCACTTTCACATGGAAATGAATGTTGGAACTGGCAAAGGTTATGTGCCAGCTGTAATGAATAAACCTGAAGAGCCACCACTAGGTTTAATAGCAATCGATTCATTGTATAGTCCAGTTAAAAAAGTTTCTTATGCTATAAGCACCGCAAGAGAAGGTAAGGCGCTTGATTATGATAAATTAACTATGGAAGTCGAGACAAATGGTTCAATATCAGCTGAAGATGCAGTTGCATATTCTGCTAGAATTTTTCAAGATCAATTAAATATGTTTGTAAATTTTGATGAACCTGTGGAAGCTCCTATTAAAGAAGTTTCAACTGAACCTGAGTTCAACAGAAATCTATTGAGAAAAGTAGATGAGCTAGAACTTTCTGTACGTTCAATGAATTGTCTAAAAAATGATAACATTATTTATATAGGAGATCTTGTTCAAAAATCAGAAGGTGAAATGTTGAGAACACCAAATTTTGGAAGAAAATCACTTAATGAAATAAAAGAAGTTTTAACTGGAATGTCTCTATATCTTGGTATGGAAATACCAAATTGGCCTCCAGAAAATATTGCTGAAATGTCTAAGAAGTTAGAGGAGCAAATCTAATGAGACATGGAATGGCAAATAAGAAGTTAAATAGAACTTCTGAACATAGAAAAGCTTTGTTAAAGAACATGTTAAATTCTTTAATAAAATATGAACAGATCACGACTACACTTCCAAAAGCTAAATTCCTAAAACCTCAAGCAGATAAGATTATTACTTTAGGAAAAAAAGAAACTCTACAAACTACAAAAATGTTGATGACTAAATTACAAGATATCACCTCAACACATAAAGTTACAAAAACTTTGTCTAAAAGATATGAAAAAAGACATGGTGGTTACACAAGAATTATTAAAGCTGGATTTAGATATGGCGACAACGCACCAATGGCTGTAATAGAATTTGTTGACAGAGATGTTGAGGCGAAAAGAGTTGATAGGAAGAAAAAAGAACCAACTAATAACAAGAATGAAGAGAAAAAATTAGCAACTGCTTAATTTTTTATATAAAAATATTACATCATGAAAAAGTCATTCAGCGTTGATTCAACGTTTAACGATATGCGTATTGATCGATGGATCAGAAATAACTTAGGCAATATCCCCCAAGGTTTAATAGAAAAAAGCTTAAGAAGTGGAAAAATTAAACTTAATAACAAAAAAACAAAAAGCTCACAAAAAGTAAAAACTGGTGATGCTATTGAATTATTTAATTTTGACTACACAGAAACTATAATTCAAAAGAAAATAAAATTTGTACCCTCTGAAGAAGTTATTAAAGAAAATGAAAATTTAATAATTGATAACAATGATGATTTTATAGTATTGAATAAAAGTTCAGGTATTTCAGTTCAAGGTGGAACAAAATCTAAAAAAAATTTAGTTGATATATTTGCTAGAAGTGAAATTTTTCAAAATACAAAGCCTTTTTCAGTTCATAGATTAGATAAAGACACATCAGGTGTCTTTATTATGGCCAAGCACCGAGAGGCTGCACAATTATTAACCTCTTTATTTAGACTAAGAAAAGTTCATAAAACTTATTTAGCTATTTGTCATGGAGAGTTGCAAAATGACTCTGGTGAATGGAATGCTGATCTTACTAGATATGATAATGATAAGGAAATAGTTGAAAAAGCAAGAACACTTTATAAGGTTTTAGATAAAAACTCTATTTGTAGTCTCATTGAAATGAAACCAATAACAGGAAGAAAACACCAACTGAGAAAACAACTATATGCTGTAGGCTGTCCAATTTATGGTGACCAAAAATATAAATTTAGTAATACAGATAAGGCAATTAATAAAAACTTAATGCTCCATTCTTATCAAATTAAATTTATGATTAAAGATAAAAAATATACTTATACTGCACTGCTACCAGATTACTTTAAAAAACTTTTAAAAACTAAAAGGCTTATTTTTCCAAGTTTTTAGTAAAGTTCTCAATAATTATATCACTTAAGTTACTATAGTTTTGATGATTAATTTCTTTAAGGTTGGTGACACCTTTATCTGAAATCCCACAAGGAATTATATTTGCATATTTTTTCAGATTATTATCAATGTTGATTGCAAAACCGTGATATGCAATCCATTTACTCACTTTAATTCCAATTGCAGCAATCTTTTTAGTATCAGTTTTATCATTAATCCAAATACCGATATTTTTGGGATCTCCAAATGATTGAATATTATATTCTGATAAACTTTCAATAATTGTTTTTTCAATTAAAGTTAAAAATTTCCTAATATTTTTTTTTCGTTTTTTTAAATCTATAACAAAATAACAAATTAGTTGACCGGGGCCATGGTAAGTAATTTTACCACCTCTATTTGTCTTAATCAGATTGATATCTTTATTTAAAATTTCTTCTTCTTTAAAGCTAGTCCCAGCAGTATAAATTTCATCATGCTCTAGGATCCAAATCAAATCATCTTTTTTGTTATTACTTATATCGATCAATCTTTGTTCAAGAAATTTTATTGCTATATCGTATTTTATAGGTTTTATGGACTTTTTGATTTCTATATTCATTTAAAAATTGTATTATTCTTATTATGCACTAATAGTGCAAAATTGATTTATAGGTAAATTTATGTCTTTAATAAAAAAAATAAAAGATAAAAAAGTTAATTTTGAGTTTAATAAAGAGTACTTAAAAATAGTTACTAGCAAGATTGCTAATAACGATGCTCAATTTATTACTAATTCATTTAATGATATGCACCCAGCTGATGCAGCTGATATTATTGAACTTCTTGATCAAAATGACAGGGAAAGTTTAATAAAGCTTAATAATTTTGATATAGACCCAGAGGTCTTTATTGAACTTAATGAGTCTATTCAGTCTGAAATTATTGCCTATTTGTCACCAGATTCAATAGTTAAACTTTTAAAGAATCTTGAGTCAGACGATGCTATTGCTATATTGGAAAATGTAGATGAGAAAGATAAAAATGTTATCTTAAGTTCATTACCGCCAAAAGACCGTTTTGCATTATTAGAAAGCTTAAGTTATCCTGAAGACTCTGCAGCAAGAATAATGCAACGAGAGTTTACAGTCATACCAAGTAATTGGTCTGTTGGGCAGACAATTGATTTCTTGCGTGAAAATAAAGATTTACCAGAGGAATTTTTGGAAATTTTTATTGTCGATGAAGGTTTTAAACCTATTGGAACTGTTCCGTCATCTAAAGTTCTTACAACATCTAGAGACACAAAAATGCTTTCTATTATGTCAGAATCTCAACTACTTATTCCAGTTGATATGGATAAAGAGGAAGTTGGTAATGTCTTTGAAAATTACAATCTAAATTCTGCTGCAGTAGTTGATAAAACTAACAAGTTAGTCGGTATGATCATGTATGATGATGTTTTGACAGTATTAAAAGAAGAAGCTGAAGAAGATGCTTTACGATTAGCTGGTGTAGGAGATGAAGAAATTACAGATGGAGTTTTTAAAAAAACAAAGAGAAGATTTAATTGGTTGTTATTAAATTTATTTACAGCATTTCTTGCAACATGGGTTATTAGTTTATTTGGTGCTACAATTGAACAAATGGTTGTCCTAGCATTTTTAATGCCAATTGTTGCTTCAATGGGTGGTAATGCTGGAATGCAAACATTAGCTGTAACAGTCAGAACCTTAGCAACAAATGATCTAACGAAGAATAACCTTTCTCAAAATATTTTTAAAGAATTTAATATAGGAATTTTAAATGGTATTATCTTTGCAATAATTAGTGCATTGATTGTTCAGGTTTGGTTCAAAGATTCTTTACTTTCAATGATCATATCTATGTCAATGATTGTCACCATGATTATTGCAGGACTATTTGGCATTCTTGTTCCCATAACTTTAAAAAAAATGAATATTGATCCTGCTATTGCATCCAGTGTATTTGTAACGACGATAACAGATGTTATTGGCTTTGTGTCTTTCTTGGGTGTTAGCGCTTATCTACTTTAAAAATTATCTATCAGTCTCACATTATTTAAATAATATGCCACAAAAAGCTTAAAAGGTTTATTGTATAGATTAGTACTTAAGTTAATTAAATTCCTACATTCCAGATATTCAATTTTAATATTAAATTGGTCAATAAGTTCTTTTTTTAGAATCTTAATTTTATTATTTTGTAAATTTCTATCTTTGTTAATTGATCGCTTTAGATATAATAATTGATTAGTAATTAATCCTGCTGTTTTAAGATTAGCTTGGTTTAAAAGATTATTTCTTGAAGATAGAGCAACCTTATTATGGTTTCTTATTGTTGTAGATGAGTAAACTTTAGACCTATATTTTTTTTCGATAAATCTTTTAACTAGAAAAAATTGTTGATAATCTTTTTCCCCCATAAAAATTATCTTTGGAGATATCAATTTGACAAATCGATCCAATACATCCAAAACACCTTCAAAGTGACCTTTTCTAAATTTTGCACATAATATCTTTTCCGATTTTTTAAGTGAAATCTTAGATTTTTTTATATTCAGATAAATTTGATTTATAGTTGGTAAATAGACATAATCGACCTTTAATCTTTTTAGTATTTTAAGATCCCTCTTTAAGTTTGTTGGATAATTTTTGTAATCTTCTTTATTGTTAAATTGTGTAGGATTAACAAAGATACTAACTATTGTTTTTTTACATTTTTTTTTGGTTTTTTTGATTAGAGATTCATGGCCTTTATGAAGATTTCCCATCGTAGGAACGAACCCTAATTCTTTCTCACTTTTAACTGCCTTATTTAAATCAGTTATATGTTTTATTAATTTCATTTGTAATAATAGGATTAATAAGTAAAACATTTATATGATTAAACAAGCTATAATTCCTCTAGCAGGACTTGGAACGAGACTGCTGCCTTTAACAAGTGTTTTTGCTAAAGAGCTTTTACCGATTAATGGTAAACCTGGAATAGAATATATTTTAGACGAATGTATAGAAGCTGGAATTAAAGAAATTATTTTTATCATTTCACAAAAAAAGTTAATGATTAAAAATTATTTTTATAATGATAAATTTTACAGAAATATTATTAAACGTAAGAAAGACCCACGCATTATAAAGGAATATAAAAAAATATTAAAATACAAAAAAATGATTAAATTTGTATTTCAAGATAAACCATTAGGAACAGGCGATGCTGTCCTTAAAACAAAAAAATTTATTAAAGATAAATATTTTTTAATGTTGTTACCTGATGATTTGATTATTAAAAAGAATTGTTCTAAATCCATGATTACTATTCATAAAAAACACAAAGCAGCTGTAATGGCTAGTATGATGATAAAAAAAAATGAGGTTACAAGATGGGGCATCTACGATATAAAAAAAAAGATAGATAATAAAAATTTTATAATTCAAAATGTTGTTGAAAAACCTTCGATTAAAGAAGCACCATCTAAGAATGCAGTTATTGGAAGATACATACTACCTAAGACAATTTTTGATAAATTAACTAAACTTAAACCAGGTAAAGGTGGAGAAATTCACATCACAGATGCTATTCAATCTTTAATTAATGATCAAAATAAATTTATTGGTCATAGTTTTTCTGGAAAATATTTAGATTGTGGGACTATGAAAGGTTATATTAACTCTACCTTGGAGATCTCTAAAAAATGAAACTATGTATGATAGGAACTGGCTATGTTGGGCTAGTTAGTGGTGTTTGCTTCTCAGATCTTGGCAATGAAGTCATTTGTGTTGATCAGGATAAAAAAAAAATTGAGAATTTAAAAAAAGGTATAATTCCTATTTATGAACCAGGTTTAGAAGAATTAGTTTTAAAAAATTATAAAAATAAAAGATTAAAGTTTTCTACTAATTTAAAAAAATCTGTTTCAACGTCAGATATTATATTTATTTGTGTTGGTACACCAACAAAAAAAAATGGATATGGCGCTGATTTAAGTCAAATTTATAATGTAGCTAAGGAAATAAGAAATTCTATCTCTAAATTTAAAATAATAATAACTAAATCTACTGTTCCAGTAACTACAGGTGATCAGATTGAAAAAATAATTGCACAAAAGGTATCCAAAAAAAAATTCTCAGTTATTTCAAATCCTGAGTTCTTAAGAGAGGGTGAGGCTATTAGAGATTTTACCTATCCTGATAGAGTAGTAATAGGAACAAAAGATAAAAAATCTAATAAGATTCTAAAGAATCTTTATTCACCTTTAATATCAAAAGGAGCAAAATATGTTAATACATCAAGAAGAGCTGCCGAATTGATAAAATATGCATCTAACGCTTTTTTAGCTACTAAAATAACATTCATTAACGAACTTGCTAATTTATGTGAAAAAATAGATGTTAATATTGAAGATATTTCTATTGGAATGGGTCTTGATAAAAGAATTGGAGGACGTTTTTTAAGAGCAGGTCCTGCTTATGGTGGTTCTTGCTTTCCAAAAGATACTAAAGCAATAGTCACTACTGCAGATAAATACAAAACAAATTTATCTGTTATCAAATCTGTTATTGAATCTAATCAAAATAGATCGTTATTATTATTAAAAAGAGTTGAAGTTAGTTTAAAAAATAAGATTAAGAATAAAAAGATATGTTTTCTAGGTGTTACTTTTAAAGCTAATACAGATGATATGAGAGATTCATCAAGTTTAACAATGATTCCTTCTTTGATCAAAAAAGGTGCACTTGTTAACTACTTTGATCCTACAGGTGAAAAAAATGAATTTAAAAAAATAAAGAATGTTAATTATTCAAATAGTATTGTGTCTGCAATTAAAGACTCTGACCTTATAATCATTCATACAGAATGGAATGATTTTAAATCTATAAACTTTAAAAAAATTGTTAAGAATAAAAAGTTTATTATATTTGATATGAGAAATATTTACTCTAGCAAGAAGATGAAAGAATTAAAAATAAATTATTTTGCTGTAGGCTGTTAATTTAATTCAAAGATTGCGTCAACTTCTACCGAAACTCCCAATGGTAAACTGTTTGTACTTACAGCAGCTCTTGTGTGCATACCCGCATCACCAAAAACTTTCACTATTAGATCAGATGCACCATTTATAACTTTTGGTTGCTCTACAAAATCTTCTGTGGAATTAACAAATCCTGTTAATTTTACACAAGATTTAATTTTTGAGAAATCATTATTGCAAGCTTTTTTCACTTGTGAGATTATGTTCAAACCACACCTTTTAGCAGCTTCATAGCCATCTTCAGTTTTCAAATCTCTTCCAATTTTTCCTTTAATTAAATCACCGTTTGCTGATATCGAAATTTGCCCTGAAATAAAAAGCATTTTACCAATAATTTTTGATGCAACATATGATCCAACTGGATCCCTTGCCTCAGGTAACTCTAACTTAAGTTCTTTAATTTTGTTTTCAATATTCATATCTAGATCTCTTAATTATTTTTTATCTTTTTTAATGTTAACTTTAGACCATTCTTTTTTTTGATAATTCGCTGAACTCTTAGTAAAATTAGCTGTTTTGCAAGCTAAATACTTAGGGTTTAATTTATTTATTTTTGAGCAATCTTTTAATTCAGCAGAAATTGAGCTCATTGTTAATGCATTCATAAAGATTATAATGATTAAAATTTTTTTCATATTTTTATCTTTTTAGTAATTTTAGTTTTTTTATTTTTTTTTTTCTTATTTTTATCGTATTCTTTTCTTTTCTCAATCAATATTAGTGCCTCTTCCATATTAAGTTCTAAGGGGTCTTTTTCCTCTGGTATCGTTGCATTAACAGATTTATACTTAATATAAGGTCCATATTGACCCTTCATTACTCTAACAGGTTTTTTGTCCTCAGGATGCTCCCCTAAATCCTTTATAATTGATGCAGACATTCTACCCGGCTTAGCTTCTGCTATTAGAGTTATTGCTCTATTAAGACCAATTGAAAAGATTTCTTCAATGTTTTCAATTCTTGCCGATTTATTTTCACACTTTAAATATGGACCATATCTTCCTAAATTTAATATTATATCTTTTTGATTCTCAGGGTTAATACCTAAATTTTTTGGTAATGAGCATAAAAATTTAGCTCTATCAAGATCCACACTTTCTAATGTAATTCCCTTAGGTATAGAAACATTTCTTAAATTATTATCTTTTTTTTCTACCTTCTTTTTTTTTGTTTTCTTTTTCTTCCTTGTTACATCCATAACTTCTTCTTTTACTTCCTCAATTTTTTCATATTGTAAGTAGGGGCCAAATCTTCCATTTTTAAGATACATGTCATTACCATTTTCATGTTTCCCTACGAACTTTGGTTCAACTAGTTGAGATTGAGCAGCTGCTTTAGCTTTGGATAAGGGTCTAGTAAATTTACAATCAGGGTAATTTGAACAACCTATAAAAGCACCACCTCTAAAACTATTTTTTAAGCTTAAAGATCCAGTATCACATAATTTACACTGTCTATTAATATTTCCATTTTTATCTCTTTCAAAAATTAAACCACTTAGACTATCGTTTAAGAGATCCAAAACTTCTCTAGTTCTCTTTTCTTTAACGTCAGATACATTTTGATTAAAATCTTTCCAAAATAATTCTAAGACTTTTATCCAACTTTCTTTACCAGTTGTGATGTCATCAAGTTGATTTTCTAAGCTGGCAGTAAAATTATAATCTACATACTTAGAAAAAAGTTTTTCAAGAAAAGCAGAAATTAATTTACCACGATCTGTTGGGTGAAATCTTTTATTTATTGCTTCTGCATAACCCCTAGTAGATATCACTGATATTATACTTGCATACGTTGAAGGCCTACCAATACCCAGTTCTTCTAATTTTTTAACCAAACTTGCCTCTGAATACCTAGGTGGTGGCTGTGTAAAATGTTGCTCATCTAATAGAGCCTCTATATTAACAGGACCTTTATTCATTTCTGGAAGAATATCTTCATCATCATCTTTTTTAATATCTTTCATAACTTTTAAAAAACCATCAAATTTAATAACAGATCCACTAGCTTTACAGATTGTTCCACTGTTCTCTGAGGTTATCGTAATAGTATTTCTATCAAATTGAGCAGGTTTCATTTGAGAGGATAGGGCTCTACTCCAAATTAAATCATATAATTTATGCTGATCTGGACTTAGATATTTTTTAATTGTTTCTGGTGCTCGCACAATATCTGTGGGTCTAATTGCTTCATGCGCCTCTTGAGCATTTTTAGCTTTTTTTCCAGAGTAACTAACAGTATTATCTGGAACATATTCTTCACCAAACTCACTTTTTATATAATTCCTAAAAGTATCTATAGCATCGGTGGATAAATTGGTCCCATCGGTACGCATATATGTAATAAGACCAATAATTTCCCCATCTATTTCTATACCTTGATAAAGTTTTTGAGCAATTTGCATTGTACGTGATGCTCCAAATCCTAGTCGACCAGATGAAACTTGCTGCAAAGTAGAGGTTGTAAAAGGACCCGAAGGGTTTCTATTTACAACCTTACTAGAGACGTCATTTATTTTGAATTTCTTTGACTTTATTTCATCAATTGCACTATTAATTTCAGCTTTATTCTTAAAAGAAAACTTTTCAATTTTTTTACCATTTAGTTGAGTGATACTTGCTAGTATAGAATTTTTATAAGTATCGTTGAATTGAATGCTTAAAGTCCAAAATTCCTCTGGATCAAAAAGTTCTATTTCATGTTCTCTCTCTGTAATTAACTTTAAAGCGACAGATTGAACACGTCCTGCAGATTTAGAACCAGGTAGTTTTGTCCATAAAATTGGAGAGATATTAAAGCCAACCAAATAGTCTAGGGCTCTTCTAGCCATATAAGCATCAACGAGTAGGGGCTCGATTTGTCGTGGGTTTTCAATTCCATGAATAACTGCTTTTTTTGTAATTTCATTAAAAACAACTCTTTCTACATGTTTGTCTTTAATTAATTTTTTTTCATTTAAATACTCTTTAACATGCCAAGCAATCGCTTCTCCCTCACGGTCTGGGTCAGTTGCTAATATAATTTTTGAAGAAATTTTAGCTGCATCCGTAATTTCTTTGAGATATTTTTTAGAAAAACTATCTACTTCCCACTCCATTTTAAAATTATTCTCTGGATCAACAGAACCATTTTTTGAAGGAAGGTCTCTAATATGACCATAACTTGCTAATACAATATAATTATCACCTAGGTATTTATTGATAGTTTTTGCTTTAGCTGGGCTTTCTACAATGACAAGATTCATTATTAATTAAATTAGTCAAAAGCTTTTGATAGTCAAATCAATAAATTTTTGTCTTACCTTCTTCTTTGTTTTTCAAGCGTTTAACGTTTTCTTTATGTGTATAGAATATAAGAACAAACATTATTATAAAAAATATTGAATTATAATTTCCGAAAATTATTAAATAAACAGGTATTATTAAACTTGCTATAATCGATGATAGAGAAGAGTATTTTGAAAGTAGAAATGTAAAAGCCCAACTAACCACGAATATTAAACCCAAAATTAAATTTATTGAAAATAGTATCCCAACATATGTTGCAACTCCCTTACCCCCTTTAAACTTAAGCCAAATAGGGAACACATGGCCTAAAAAAGTACATAATGAAGCTAGAAAAATGTAGTCTGGATAATTAAACTTTACAAATAAAACAGGTAAAACAGCTTTTGATATGTCTAAAATCAAAGTTGTGTAACCTAGTGATTTGTTGCCAGTTCTAAGAGCATTGGTAGCTCCGATATTTCCTGAACCAATATCTCTAATATCTTTTTTCAAAAAAACTTTTGTAAGTATAAAACCGAAGGGTATAGATCCCAACAAGTAAGATCCTAGTGCAATAATTAAATACTCCATTATTACAATGTAAATAATTCCTCACCTTTTACAAATGTATTTGTAACTTTACCTTGTAGTTTTTTGTCTTCAATTGAAGTATTTTTAGATTTTGAGATGAGTTTATCTTTTTTTACTATCCATGGTTTATCAATATCTACAATGCAAAAATCAGCTTCATTACCAATTGTAAGATTGCCTTTATTTATTTTCAAAATCTTAGCAGGGTTTGAGGTTAGAGCCTTGATAATAGTCTCTAATTTAACAGATCCATTGTGATATAACTCTAAACTTAAAGATAATAAAGTTTCAATTCCTGATGCACCAGTTGAAGCTTGGGCAAATGTTAATCTTTTTTGCTCTTCATCTTCAGGTTTATGATCAGATACAATTACATCTATAGTTTCATCTTTTAAACCTTCGACTAAAGCCAACCTATCCTCTTCTGTTCTTAACGGTGGGGAAAGTTTTAAGAAGGTTCTAAAATCCCCAATATCATTTTCATTTAAGGACAAATTATTAATTGATACACCTGTAGTAAACTTTACCTTTTCTTTTCTTTCTTTAATTACCTCAACTGATTTTCCAGCTGAAATTTGTGATATATGATATCTACATTTAATATCTTCAAGTAATGTTAAATCTCTTTCAATAATAATTCTTTCTGCAATCGCTGGTATTCCAGATAAACCAAGTTTTGTTGCAATAATGCCAGAATTAATCATTCCATTTTTAGATAAATTATAATCTTCAGCGTGCTGCATAATAAGAGTTCCTAAATCCTTAGAAGAATTCATTATACGTGACATCAATCTAGTATTTTGAATAGTTTTTATACCATCGGTAAATCCAACTATTCCTCTACTTTGTAGTAGGCCAAATTCAGTCATAGTGGTACCCTCAATATTTTTAGTAAGAGCTGCACTAGGAAAGACATTAATCTTAGATTTATCTCTTCCACGTCTTTTTAAAAAATCTACAATTGATACGTTATCTATAATGGGATCAGTATTAGGCATCGTCACCACTGATGTTACACCCCCAGCAAGGGCTGCATTACTTAAAGTTCTAAAATTCTCCTTATATTCATATCCAGGTTCACCTGCAAAAACTCGCATATCCACTAAACCTGGAAAAATATGCTTGCCTTTTAAATCAATTATTTTTTCTCGTGACGGAATATTGTTAGTATTTACTTTTTTACCAATTGCTTCAATTAAGCCATCTTCATTAATAATTAAACCACCATTCTCGTTAATAGAGTTGTGAGGGTCTATTATGTTTGCATTTATAAAGTATTTTTTTTTCATTTATTCACAAAATATTTTTAAACATGCCATTCTTACTGCAACACCTAGCTCAACTTGTTCTTTAATTACACTTCTATTAATGTCATCAGCTAACTTTGTATCTATTTCAATTCCTCTATTCATTGGACCTGGATGCATAATCAAAGCATCTTCTTTGGCATGAGAAAGTTTATCTGGCGTAAGACCATAGTATTCATAATATTCTCGATTTGATGATAAGAATGAACTTGTCATTCTCTCATTTTGAAGCCTTAACATCATTACAATGTCACATTCCTTTAATCCTTTTTTCATGTCAGTAAATTTATTAACACCAAATTTTTCTATTTCTTTGGGCATTAAGTTTGATGGAGCAATAATATTAACTTCAGCACCCAACATATTAAGTAGATAAATATTTGATCTTGCAACACGTGAATGAGTAATATCTCCACAAATTGCTATTCTCAAACCTTCTATCTTTTTTTTTCGATTAATAATTGTCAAAGCATCTAACAGGGCTTGAGTAGGATGCTCACGGCTACCGTCTCCTGCATTAAGTACTGCACAATTCACTTTTTGAGATAAAAGATTACATGCCCCTGAATCTTGATGACGTATAACAATAATATCTGGATGCATTGCATTCAAAGTCATTGCTGTATCAATTAGTGTTTCGCCTTTTTTGACTGCGGAGTTTGCCATGTTCATTGACATAACATCAGCACCCAACCTTTTTCCTGCTAATTCAAATGAACTTTGAGTTCTTGTAGAAGGTTCAAAAAATAAATTAATTTGAGTCTTTCCATTTAAAATGTTCAGTCTTTTATTTTTACTTTGATTAAGTTTAATAAAAGTTTTAGCTTCATCTAAAATTAAATTAACATCATTAATGGATAGATCTTGGATACCTAGGAGGTGTTTTTGGGAAATTTTAATAGCTTTATTTGATTGAATTGCCATTAAAATTAACTCTATAACTATTAAGTATCCTTATGGCAAGTATTAATTGTTTAAAAAGTCTATTGCACCTTGTAAAATAAAGGCTGCTGCATTTTGATCAATAGTTTTAACTCTTTTAGACACATTAACATCTAATAAACTTGAGATGTTGAATGCGCCAACTGTTGATAGCCTTTCATCCCATAATAACACGGGGAGATTGATTGATTTAGATATGTTTGAAGCAACATCATTAACAGATTGTGAAGACCTTCCCAACGTACCATCCATATTAATTGGATTACCCACTATAATCCCACCAATATTATTTTCTCTAATAATTAATTTAAGTTGATCAATAAGCTCATTAGTATTAGTTTTATTAATAGTTTTAAAGGGTGTGGCTATTGACTGCCTCTCATCACAGATAGAAACACCAATTCTTTTTGATCCTAAATCTAAACCGATAAATCGTACTTTATTTGACTGTTTTAATTTGAAATCTTCAATGGTGATCATATTGTATATTATATACTTAAGTGATAGTTTGCCGACATATTTAATTACCACATGACTATTGATCTTAAAACAATAAAGCACATATCTAAATTATCAAGAATTTCAGTTGATGATGAAAAAGCTAAAAAATTAGCTGGTGATATGAACTCTATATTTGATTTTATTGAAAAACTGAATGAACTTGACACTGAAAATGTTGAACCTTTAACTTCTGTTGCTGAGACAACCTTAAAGTTAAGAGCTGATAAGGTTAAAAGTGGAAATATTAGAGAACAAGTTTTAAAAAATTCACCAGATGAAAATGAAGATTTTTTTGTTGTACCAAGGGTAGTTGAATAATGTCAGATATTACCTCACTCACTTTAACTGATTTAGTTAAAAACATTAAAGATAAAAAAATTTCATCAGAAGAAACTACCAAAGCTTTTATTAATAGAGGGGAAAAATCTAGAGATTTAAATGCTTATATTACAGAAGACTTCACTAATGCTCTAGAGAAAGCAAAAATTTTTGACCAAAAGCCAAACTTTGACTTAAAGCTTCCAGGAATACCTATGGCTGTTAAAGATTTGTTTTGCACGAATGGTGTAAAGACTACAGCTGGTAGTAAAATTCTAAGTAATTTTATCCCACCATACGAGTCGACAGTTACTCAAAATATTTGGAACGAAGGAGCAATTTTACTTGGTAAATTAAATTGTGATGAATTTGCAATGGGATCTTCTAATGAAACAAGTTTTTTTGGAAGTGTACAAAGCCCAATAGATAAAGATTTAG